>Ga0228535_1001150_pt1 | contig 47559 bp, 43 predicted proteins | sample SJ1metagenome_FD_168457 | JGI IMG/M metagenome (GOLD analysis project Ga0228535, IMG submission 168457) | Enriched culture of PCE-dechlorinating microbial communities from Ithaca, New York, USA - SJ1 | ecosystem: Engineered > Modeled > Simulated communities (microbial... > Unclassified | place... | reverse complement strand
GCCGAGGGCCTCATCGAGCAGGATCGAGCCTGAAGAGATGACCTCGATCCCGTGCGCGATCGTATGTGCGCCCAGCTTCATCAGGGCACCCTGGCCGAACTGCTTTTCAATCTGCAGTCGCGCCGCTTCCAGGGCTTTCAACTTCTCTTCACGCTCCCGCTGGATTTCAGGATTCACCTTGTCCTGCCCTGAAAGGCCGCTTCCATCCTGTTCAAGTTCTTCCGCGGTGCGGGTCTGTCGTCTCGCCATTATAAATGTCCCTCCATCCTTATTATGACGCGCAAATTGTATCACACGATTGAAATTTCTGCACCCTTCTGCATGTCTTTTTGCATCACTGCTCGTGGCGTATAAGCTCCGCGGGCGCAATACGTGAGGATTTGATTGCAGGCACAAGAGAAACAAGTGCACTCACCGCAATCCCCACACCCACAATGAGAATAATATAATCCCAATTGATGGAGATAGGTATATGTTCGAGATAATAATCGGGGTTGAGCAGGGTTATCGGGTGCGAAGCCGGCGCCAAAAGCCTTGAAACGAAGTTTATCGCCGCCTGGATGCCGCTCAGTATCTGATTGATATAGAACGAAATAAAAATGCCGACCGCGCTGCCTGCAATGCATCCCAGGGTGCCTGTCGCTGCCCCTCCCAGAAGGAAGATCGATGCCGTCTGCTGCGACGAAACTCCAAAGGACCTGAGAATTGCAATCTCTGTCCTGTGCTCGATGACATAGGTAGTGAGAGCCGAAGCGAGGTTGACCGCGGCGACGATGATGGCGATCGCCATGATGAGGATGAGGACCGATTTGGTGCTGGAGAATGACGCGAAGAGACTCCGCTCGATGTCCCGCCAGGTGCGGAGGCTGAAGCCCTGTACGCCCGAAAAGCCCGACTGTGAGAGTTGATCCGTGATCCCGGAGGCAAGTGCGTTCAGCCCTGCGCCATATGGATCGACAGTTTTTATGCCAATGAAGGCATATGCAGTCGAAGGGTTCAGAAGGCGCAGCGCCGCCTCGGACCGAACGATGAACCAGTTCGCATCCAGTTCACGGTAGCCGCTCGATACAATGCCCGCGACGCGGAAAATGCTCAGTCTGGGGAGCATCTGCCCCTCGTGGGCATCGCGGAGCGTGATGAGCGTGACGGTGTCGCCGACACCGACCCCCAGGGCCCTGGCGAGATAGCGGCCGAGCACCGCCTCGTTTTGCTTCTCGGGGTATATGGTGCCGCCGTCTGTCTGAATGAATTTTTTAAAGCCCTCATCCGCCACAATGGACTGATCCAGACCCCGGACCTGGGCAGAAGTCGAGCCCCTGGAGGACGCCGCGAGACCGATGCCGTCCACCTCGAACGAGGCGGAAGCGACACCTTCCAGACCGGCGATGTCGCGCTGAAGCTTTTCCCTGGTTTCGCCAGTCAATGTGAAGGGAAGAGCCAACTGCAGGTGGCCTGTCTTGGTCTCAAGGTAGCGGTCGGTGATCCCCTGAATCATGCCGTTCGACACAAAGAGCACGATGTACAGCGGCACAATGCTCACGCTGATTCCCAGGACCGCTCCCCAGAACGCGCTGTGCCTCACCCGGTGGGCGGGGGCTTTTGGGTTCTGGACCGGTTTTCCGAAAAGAAAGCGAAGGCCCAGGAAAAAGAGAGGCTTTAGGTTACGAGCCTTTATCTGATGCATTCGAAATGCCCTCCCTTGAGGAGGAAGGAGGTGTCGCCGATCGTCGCGAGCTCCGAATCGTGCGTCACGAGCACAAGCGTCGTCTTTGCAGCTTCGGGGAGGCGCTGCAGCAGCGACCGCAGCTCTTCCGAGCTCGCGGCGTCCAGATTGCCCGTAGGCTCATCGGCGAGCACTATCGGCGGCTCGTTGATGAGCGCCCTTGCGATCGCGACTCTCTGCCGCTCTCCCCCGGAAAGCTGAGAGGGATAGTGGTGCGCGCGGTTTCTGAGCCCCACCAGATCGAGCAGTTGTGTCGCCCTCTTCCATGCGTCCGCGCGGGGAAGACCGGCCATGTAGCCGGGGAGCGCCACATTTTCGAGCGCGCTGAAATCACCGAGGAGAAAGTGAAACTGGAACACAAAACCGACAACTTTACGTCTGAACACGGAGAGGGATTTCTCCTGCAGGGTCTGCAGTTCGTAGCCGTCGACGCGCACGCTGCCGGAGTCAAAGCGCTCCAGACTGCCCAAAATCGCCAGGAATGTGCTCTTGCCGGAACCGCTCGGCCCGAGGATCGTGCAGATCTTGCCTTTTTCCAGCGAAAAATCCGCATGGTCGAGGATATGCAGCACTTCGGCGCCGGAAGAGAAGGTTTTTATAAGATCTCTGCATTCGATTATGGGTTCATTCACTTCGCAAGACCTCCAGTGGAGAAGCATTTCTGAAACGCCGGTATGCAAGATAGACCGCGATGGCAGGGAAAATGACCGCAAATGCCGCGATCAGGCTTATGTCCGAGGTGAAAATTCTCGAAGGGATCCCCTCGGTGTAGAAGACGGTCGGAGAAAACAGCCTGAGGTCGGGGATACTTTTTGCGATGCCCATGCGGTACAAGAGGGACATGATCCCGTCGAGCAGCGCGATGGCGCCGTTTATGATGCGGTCGACATTCTGCGCAATGGGAATGCCGACCACAATGCCAAGCGCGGCACCCACGATGCCGACGATGAGTCCTTCGAACATGAAGATCGTGGAGATGGATCGCTGGCTTGTGCCAAATGCCGACAATATGGCCAGGTCCCTCGCCTTTCTTGCGATGGTGCGGCGCATCGAATAGTGAATGTTGATGGCCACGACCGCGAAGATAATGCTGACGAGGAGAAACATCACTATTTTTTCAGTGCGGAGCGCGCTGAAAAAGCTGCGGTTGTAGTCGCGCCAGGACTCGATGCTCTCTATCCCCTCTTCGTGAGAGAGCGCTGCGACAAGCGCATCCGCCTGTTCCGGATTTTTCAGCTTCACCCCCAGCACCGTCGGCGCGGGAGCAAGCGAAAGGTTCGCGATTTTCTCCCGAGAGACGATCGCGAGCCCCGCATCGAGTTCGTAGTATCCCGAACGGAAAAGTCTGGATACCGGCGCATCCGTCTCATACTGCTGAATGCCTTCGTCGGGGCTCACGAGTGCACCCCGCATGGTGATCTTTATCCCTTCATAGGCTCCCAGGAGGCGCGCGGCCTCGGATCCCAGGAGAATTCCGCTTTCGAGGCCCTCCTCGGCCAGGGCCGGGGAAAGGTGCAGGGCCCTGCAGAAACCGGCATCGGAGGCCAGGTCCTGCGGCCCCACCCACATGAGGCGCAGGACGCTCTGGTGGTTTTCCGGTCCTTCGGCGAGGAGGTTCGTCTCCACGAAGGGCGTCACCGAGCGGACGAGGGGATTCTGCCGCAGTGACTGAGACAGGGCCGGAACGTGCGAATTCTCGGCCTTTATCCGGATATGGAAGCTCGTCGTTTCCAGAAGCGAATCTATGTACTGCCTCTGAAATCCGTTCATGACGCTCATGACCACGATGAGCGCCACAATTCCTGCGGCGATACCGATGGCGGCGAAGCGCAGCCCCGTCTGGTGTGCGGTCTTCCTCCTCGTCATCGACCAGCGGAAGGCGATGCGGAGAAGAGGCACGAATCTTGTATTCTTCTGATCGCGTCGGTTTTCGTTCGCCGCCATCGGTTTTCTGCCTTATTCGCCGACGAAATCATCGAGGTACGCATCGGGGTCGAAAGGTACGAAATTTTCATACTCTTCGCCCGTGCCCAAGAACAGCGTCGGGAGGCCGAACTGTCGGCTCACTGCGATAATCATGCCCCCCTTCGAGGTTGAGTCGTATTTTGTCATGATGACGCCGTCGACCTTCACTGCTCCGTGGAATATCTCCGCCTGCCGCATGGCATTCTGCCCCGTGGTGGCGTCGAGGACCAGCAGCTTGCGGTAGTTGACGTTGCCAGCCTTCTGATTCACGACGCGGTCGAGCTTTTCCAGCTCCTTGAGGAGATCGGCACGAGTGTGCATGCGGCCGGCAGTGTCGGCGATGACAAGCCGGGCGTCGCCGGTCCTGGCGGCATCTATGGCATCCCACAGCACCGCCCCGGGGTCGGAACCGTGCTGTTGCGCCACGACGCGCACGCCAAGTCTCTCGCCGTGAATCCTGAGCTGTTCGATCGCCGCGGCGCGGAAAGTGTCGCCCGCCGCAAGGATGACGGGTTTTTCGGGCCTTGTCTTCTGGACCCATGCGGCCAGCTTTGCGCAGCTCGTCGTCTTCCCCACCCCATTTACCCCCAGAACGAGGACGATATTCAGCCTGTCGGGAGCAAGCTCGAAGTTTGCGGTCTTGATATAGGGACGCAGGAGCTCTTTCAGCTTTTTCTTCGCCTCTTCTGTATTTGAAACACCCTCCTTTCTGCAGGAGGTTTTGAGCGCATCGACGAGTTCGAACGCGAGCGAGGCACCGATATCGCCCTCGATCAGCAAATCCGCGAGGTCTTCAAATGCCTCATCGTCCAGTTGGTTTCGGCGAAACAGCGCTTTGATTCTTTCAGAAAACTTCATAGTTTCTCCATGATTCTCATCACTGCGAGGCCTGCAGCATCAGGACCGCATTCCATATGGCGGAGGTCAGGAAAGCGGCTGTCACCGCCACGCAGGCTCCCGTCGCTATGCCCGAGGCGGTCACTGCGCTCTCAAATGCAGTGTTTCTATAGGCGGCTTCCTGGTAGCCATACCAGAGGCCCAGGGATACCACGGACGCCGACAGACCGACCGCGACGCCTCCGACCGAAAACTGGAATCTTGAGCTCGCCTGTTCATACTTGGGCTTGTCCTTCCATGGTTCGATGACGGGCAAACTGGAGGGCGCAGCCGAAGATTGCGCCGATGCCATAGTGTTACCCGAGGCTTGCGCTGCAGACTCCAATATCTTCTTCGCCACGAAAGCGTGCACAGCTTCCCTGGTCGCCTCCGAGAGAGCGAAGATCGACCGGGTCCCTGAAAAATAGAAAGCGCCCTCCCCTGTCTTTGTCAGCAAAAGCGCCCCGAACTGCATGGTGCCGTCCTGGACTGTATACATCATAAACACGATTGCGTCGGCATTCTGTAGCGTCTTGGTCTGAAATAAGGATGCCTCGCCCTTCTCTGTCCGCAGCGTTTTCAACGCATCGATGTCGATGGAGATCATCCGGCCGATCTTTGCGCCCGTCCGGAGCGATTCTTCCATCAGGCGTGCGAGACTGGCCGCTTCGGGGTACGGGCTGCCGTTGGCGAGCGACTGCGGCATGTCGAGCTCCGCCCCAATGAGCCGCCACGACAGCGTTTCGCCTGGCTTCTGGGACGAGAACTGTGACAGGCCCAAGTCATTCGTCCGCAGGGGGAAGCAGACCGCAATATTTTTCGCCCCCTGAGCCGAGACATAGTCCATCGGCAGAAAAAGCAGCAAGAGAAGAATCAGTCCGAAAGCCAGTTTTTCAGATGTCTTCATCTTCCTCTTCGGCGGCAGTTCCGCCCTTCCACTGCCAGTGCAGATAGGCCTCGATAAAGGGATCGAGCTCGCCATCCATCACGGCCTGCACATTTCCGACAGAGAATTTGTTTCGATGGTCCTTGACCATTGTATAGGGTTGAAACACATAGGACCGAATCTGGGAACCCCAAGCGATCTCTTTCTTTTCGCCCGCGAACTTCGCGGTCTCCTTGTCGTGCTCGGCCTTATAATACTCATACAGCCTCGACTTGAGAATGCTCATCGCCACGTCTTTGTTCTTGTACTGGCTGCGCTCGTTCTGGCAGGTGACGACGATGCCCGTCGCGAGGTGGGTGATCCTCACCGCCGAGTCGGTCTTGTTGACCTTCTGTCCGCCCGCCCCTCCGGCGCGGTAGGTGTCGATACGGATGTCCTCCGGCCGGATGTCGATCTCTATCGAGTCGTCCAGAACCGGCATCACGGAGACTGAGGCGAACGATGTGTGGCGCCTCGCATTCGCATCGAAGGGCGATATCCTCACGAGCCGGTGGACGCCTGTTTCCCCTTTCAGATAGCCGTATGCGTATTCGCCGGAGACCTGGATGGTCACCGACTTGATGCCGCCCTCCGCCTCAAGAAAGTCGATGGTTTCGACGCTGAAATCATGGCGCTCGGCCCAGCGGAGGTACATCCTGTACAGCATGCTGGCCCAGTCGCAGGCTTCGGTGCCGCCCGAGCCCGCGTGGATGGTCAGGAAGGCGTCGTTCCTGTCTGCTTCGCCGGACAGCAGTTCGATCACCAGCGCCTTGTCGAATCGGGCCTGAATGTCCTGCAGGCTCGCGAGCAGGTCCCCTTCCATATCCTGATGATCCTCTTCCCGTACGAGCCCGTACATCTCCTCCAGCGAAAGGATGTCGTCGTGCAGTCTCTTCCACGTTTCCAGGCGCTCCTGGAGGGTTTTTATCTCAGTGAGAATTTTCCGCGCTTTCTGTTGGTCCGACCAAAAATTGGCATCTGTGGTCAGCGCTTCCTTGGCCCGCATCTTCTCTTCGATTGCAGAGGCGTCAAAGACGCCCCCAGGTTTCCAAGACTTCCTCTTTTAGGTCGTGAATGGGTTTTGCCAGGTCTTCAAGCATGTGTCTCTCCTAGTTATTTATTTATGCCAAATGAATATATTGTTTCATGTTCCCAGTTCTCCCCGGGCATGAGAAAGGGAGAAGGAAAATCGGAGCGGTTCGGAGAATCGGGGTACATCTCGGTTTCAAGGCAGAATCCTGCATGTCTGTCGTATGTTGAGCCCCGTTTTCCCGCAATGCCCGTCAGATTGTTCCCCGTATAGAACTGTACGGCCGGCAGGGTGGTGGCGACCGCCATGCTCCGCCCCGAATCCGCCTCGCGCACAGTGGCAAAGGGCTTCAGGGGCAAGAATGCTCTATCGATGATATAGCAGAAATCGTAGCCGCCGTTTACTTCGGCAATGTCCTTCCCTATGGCCTTTGTGCGCCTGAAGTCCATCGCCGTTCCCTCGACCGACGCTTCTCTCCCGGTGGGGATGAGCCCCTGATCGACAGGAAGGTAGAAGCTCGCATGCATCTGCAGTTCATGATCGAGGATCAGGCCATTGCCCTCCCCCGCCAGGTTGAAATACGCGTGATTCGTGAGATTCACGGGGGTTTTCGCATCTGTCTTTGCCAGGTACCCCAGCCTCAATGACCCCGATTCAGACAGGCTGACCGTGATCTCTGCAGAGAGGGTCCCCGGATAGCCCTCTTCGCCATCGGGGCTCGTCCGGGAAAACTTGAGGGCGGGCTCCCCTTTGAGCGTGGCTACTTCGTAGTTCCACAGATATTTGTCAAAACCGCGGCGGCCGCCGTGCAGGTGATTGGGGCCGTTGTTGGCCCGGAGCCGGTATTCTCTGCCGTCCACACTGAATCTCGCATTGCCGATTCTGTTCGCAAAGCGCCCCACGCTTGCGCCAAAAAAGGGATGTTTGCCCAGATAGCCCGAGAGCGTCGAAAAGCCAAGGAGTATGTCATCGGCCTGGCCTCTTTTGTCGGGCATGACAAAGCTTGTCCAGGTCGCCCCCCAGTTCGTGAATGTTGCGCGAAAATCTCCCGCCTTCAGTATGAAGAGCGAGGCCTCATCGCCATTCGAAAGAACTCCAAAAGGCTTTATCTCTATTTTTGATCCTGCATTCATACGATATTCCTCTTTGAATTGTCTGCTCCGGGCACTATCATAGCGCAGATGACAAAAATTCTCGAGACCTACAGCTTGTAGTAGATTCTGTAGAAGGCCTCGAACCAGCTGTCGGGTATAATTCGGCGCACCCAGACTGCAAAGCGCTCAAACAGGGGGCCCACCGTGATGCGGACGGGAAGGCGGCGCAAACCTGCAAGCTGCACGATTCTTCTCCCCGCGACCACGGGGTCTGCGCCATGGGTTTCGTCGTGTTCCTGCACAGCGATGACTTTCTCGAACTTGTCGTGATACGCGCTGCTGTCGGGCACGATTTTTTTTCTTGACCCTGTGAATCCTGTCCTGAAGTCCCCCGGCTCCACGATGCAGACTTCTATGTTGAAGGCGCCCACCTCATAGCGCAGCGATTCAACAAACCCCTCGAGCGCAAACTTGCTCGCAGAATAGTAGGCCTGGAAAGGCATCCCCGTCTTCCCCGCTATCGAGCCGATGACGATGATTCTGCCGCCTTTCTGCCGGCGCATGGCCGGAAGGAGAGCCTGAACCACTCTCACTACCCCGAAAAAATTCACATCGAGCTGCGATTTTGCCTCGTCCACCGGGATATCTTCTATTGCTCCGCTTATCCCCGAGCCCGCCGCACACACGAGGAGGTCCACGCGGCCTGCCCCGGAAAGCACATAGTCCACACTTTTCCGGACCGACTCGTCGGAGGTCACGTCGGTCTGTACATACATAAAGTCTGCCGGCATCTCCGGCGGGGCCGGGCGTCGCCCTCCCCCGTAGACCAGATACCCCGCCCCCGCCAGAGATCGCACGATTGCGAGCCCAAGGCCGCTCGTGGCGCCGGTGACAAAGGCCACCTTCTTGTGATTATCTGTCTCCCGTTCCATATAAGCCCCTCACTTCGCTACATTATAGACATCTGCGATGATCTGTGCGACCTGCAGTGCCGACCACCGCTCGGTATCGATCACGAGGTGAGCGCAGGAGAGGTCATCGATGTCGATGTTGTAGAGCGCCAGGTAGCGGCTGCGGTCCCTTGCGTCTCTCTCTCGGGTAAAGCGTTCTATGCTCGCAATGTCGCCGCCCTCCCGCGCATGAATCCGCTGTACGCGGACAGCGTGGCTCGCCTTGAGGTACACTTTCAGGTCAGCCTCCGGCACCATCCAGATTGCGAGCCTGGAACCGATGACCGTGTTCCCTTTCCGCGCGAGCATGGCCTGGTGCTCGTCGAGCCTGCGGTCGTACTCGAGGCTCTCCTGTGCCCTTCTCAGGATCTCTTCAAACGATATGCCCATATCTGCGGCCATTGAGCGAAATGTATAATTTACGGGCTCGAAACCCAGCCTCTCCGCGACGAGATGGAGCACGGTGGTATTGCCGCAGCCGGCCTTGCCCGATATAGCGATGATACCCATCTATGGTCACTCCACATTTCTGAGCTGCTCCCGAATATTCTCGAGAGCATCCTTCATCTCGACCACCGCGTGCGAAATCGTCACCAGCATGTTCTTCGAACCAATGGTATTCACTTCCCTGTTCATCTCCTGACAGAGAAAATCGAGCTTTTTGCCGCAGGACGGCTGCGCCGACATGAGCTGAAAAGCTTCGAAGTGGGCCTTGAGACGCTCGATCTCCTCGTTGATGGTGAGCCGCACGAGCTGCACGGCGACCTCCTGGAGCACGCGGCCCTCATCATATTTTTCCGCAAGCAGTTCCTTGAAACGGGCGACTATCTGATCGTGGACCAACTGCTCGAGCGTATCGGCCTGGGCCTCTATCTCTGTCAGTTTCGACTGCAACCGCTCCAACTGACTCATGATGTTTGCCTCGGTTGCGAGCCCTTCGCGCACCCTGCTCTCCTCGAATTCGCGCCAGGTCTCTTCCAGGGCGGGCGACAGGGCCTGCCAGAGGCCGGCTTCGTCGATCTCCGTATTCATCTCGACAATGCCGGGAAAACGGGTGAGAACATCGAGAGAGGGCCTGTCGTCGATCTGGCATGCCTCGGCGAGGCTCCGCAGCTGTTCCGACAGTATTTTCGCGGATTGAAAGTGGAGCTCGATGTCCTCGAGAGAGGCCTCCAGTTTCCTGAGTCTGAGCGTGCATTCGATCTTGCCGCGCGCGATGCGCGATCCCAGGAAATCGCGGACACGGGGTTCGATGCCGGACGCAGAGGGCGGGAGGGATACCGAAATGTCCAAAAAGCGATTGTTGTAGGATTTCAGTGTTATTGTGCCCTGGATGCCGTTCTCCGAGATCATATGGTGTGCAAACCCTGTCATGCTCTTCATGGATGCTGCTCCTGAATTTTTCCTGATGGCTGTGATGTATGTCTTTCTCTCAGTCTGTCTGCAATGGCCTTGCCCAATTTCCAGTTGTCCCCCGCGCCCATGGTGAGAAAGATGTCCCCAGGCCGCAGGATCTCCAGCAGCCTGTCCTGCGCATCCAGCGGTTCGTCGCTGTACAGGGCGAAGCCCCTGCCTGATTCGGGCCTTTGAGTAGGCCCCTGATCGGACGCCGCCTCCTTCCCGGATGCGTGTCCAGGGTCTATTGGAATGAGATCGACTCTTCGTTCGCAGAGCTTCTGGAAGAGAGTCCTGCCGTCGAATCCCGGGACAGGCTGCTCACGCGCAGAAGAGTAGATCTTGTGCATGACGACGGCGTCCGCCTCATCGAGAGAGGCAACAAAATCGTCCTGCAGCGCAATTGTCCTCGTGTAGGTGTGCGACATGAAGTCCACCACGAGGCGCCGGTGCGGCCAAAACTTCTTGATGCCTTCGATTGTCGTCCTTATTGCCGTAGGATGATGGCCATAATCGTCCAGAATCAGGATATTTTCGAATTCGCCGACTATCTCGCTGCGACGTTTTGAACCGCGGAAGGAGGATAGCGCCGCTGCGATACTCCTCCACTCCTCTGTGCCGAAGGTCCGCGATGTCTCCGCCTCAAAAATCGAATCGGCCAGAGCAATCGCCGCTACGGCATCCAGCACGAGGTGCCGGCCGGGTACGTGGAGCTCGAGGGGTGCAGGCGCATCTCCCACGAGGAAGGTACTGGTCCCCGCGCCTGTCTGGAAATCGCGGATTCTGTATTTTCCCTGCGCCGAAAAGCCGTACTCTACAAATCTTATATTTTTTCGCTTTTGTAGGACAATGTCGGCGACCTCGACGGCGCCTTTCTGATCGGCGCAGAAGATGAGAACGCCATCCTCGGGCAAGGTAAGCGCATACTCTACAAAGGCATCCCTGATGCTCTCATATGTCGGGAAGTAGTCCTGATGGTCGCTCTCGACCGAAGTGAGCACTATCCAGGAGGGTTTGAAGTTGAGAAAATGCTTGCGGTATTCGCAGGTTTCGGCGAGGAAGTACTCACTCCCCTGAATGAGCGTGCAGCGGCCGTTGAAGTTCGAGATCGCCGACCCCGCGAGGACGGTCGCGGGCATCGAGAGCGCTTCCATAAGAATGCCGGCCAGCGCAGTCGTCGTGGTTTTGCCGTGAACCCCTGCAATGCCGGCTGATCTGCTGTGGAGAGAGAGCGCGCCGAGAGCCTGAGGATAGCTGAAAATGGGAATGTTGCGCTGTATGGCGGCCCTGAGCTCCGGGTTGGCCTCACGTGAATACGCTGCCGAGTAAATGATTAAGTCCGTGTCTGCCGGCACATGCTGAGCATCGAAATTCTCAAAAAGCCGGACATCGAGAGAATGGAGAATGCTGTCGGTGTAGAATACGTCGGGGACATCACTGCCTGTAAGCAGCGCCCCTCTGCTGTGCAGAATTTCTGCCAGGGCCGTCATTCCGGTGCCCTTTGCCCCCACAAGATGAATGTGAAGCCCCTTGAGGGTCTCGGGAAATTCTATCGTTTCCATATTTACCCAATTCTAAATAAAATCATATTGAGTCCACAAGTCCTTTACGGAACAGCGCCCTATTTTTCCGGCAGGGCCTAATACTCCAGGTGTACTGAAAGAGAAAAGAAGGCCGTTCCCTCGGTGGGAAGCTCGAAATCCCAGCCCAGTTTCATTGAAAAACCTTCAAACATCAGGAATTCATTGGGATCCTTGGCGTAACCTGATCGCTCTTTAGGCTGTCTCTGCATCACATTGGGATGCCCCGAGAGCGAGAAAGGCAGATCGGCGCGGATGAGCAGTTTCTCTGTGCCCCGGGATTCGGACAGCTCAAGGCTGTCGATGGAATCGGCGGAAAAGGCAGTGTGCGCATCCAGCAGCTGATTCTCCCTGTGCCTGAAGACTCTGATCTCCTGCTCCTCGAGAGAAGCTGCCGCCAGGATGTCGGATACTGTACAGAAGCGGAACGACAGGACATTGGAGCTTTTATTGACCAACTCATAGTCGATGCTGAAAAAATCGTGCTCAAAGCGGTAGCTCTTCCGGCACGCCAGAGATATCGACTGGTTGCGGATTTTTCCGGTGAAATCATGGCTGAAGGCAACGATCAGGGTCTCTTTCGCATTCTCGATCAAATTCCAGGACTCGGATTCCGGGAACAGCTCCTTCTCAAAACTCCCTTCTTCGTCGATGGAGTCTCTGAAGCAGCCTGTTGCGCACCGAACCGTGTCCCAGCCGCATGCATAATTTATTCCTGTCTTCAGAGAATCCAATTCGTTCACGGATGCAGTATCCGACCGGAGGTAGCATGTATATGTGGACGATTGGAAAAGAGCTTCTTTTATCCCGTCAAAATTGAGGTCATCGAATGACAGATAATGATGGAACCTGTTCTGCCGTATCGTTTTTTCTGCCTCGACAAGAGAGGCATAGGCGGCGAGGCGTGCCTCAGGGAGCAGGATGCCTCCTGCGGGGCTTTGCCAGTATAAATCGCCGGATTGGGCTCTCCAGATATCATCGAGAGAAGCTTTTTTCCTCGATTTGTCACCTCTGAAAAGCCCCGTCATCGCAGATACAAAATTGAGTTTCTGATAGAGGGCGAACACCAACGGGTGATCCAGAACGGATTGTTTTGAAATCTGGATATATTCCGGCTTGGCCGTCGACACCTGGCTGATTGTGTCCTGACAGTAGGTTCTGTATCGCTCCGAATAGCACTGGGAGAAATAGAGTGTCTTCGTTGATTTCACAGCCTTATTGAGCTGGGCGGCAGTGACGGTATCATATTCCAGGCAGTTCTTTTGAAACCACGCAAATGTCCGCTCGAAGAGCACGTCGGGGGATTCGAGCCCGCTATCCTCCCAGCTGCCCGCAATCTCATGGCCATCGGCCATGATGAGGTAGGTGGTGCATTGGGGGTAGACCTGCTGCAGTCTGAGCAGTGTCTTCTCGTAGGGTTCAAAAATCCCTTCCGGGGTCCGGGATTCAAAGACGGGAAGCAACGAGACAGTCTTTCGATGATCTTCAGAAGAGAAAAGGAAATAGGGGATGTTTTCTGCGTGCAGTTCCATGTAATACTGCGCCGGCAGGAAGCTGTACTGTATCTTTGAGTTCTGCAGGATGGCGGGCAGCGAGGGAGTCCACGCATATTCATAGAGCCAGGCCCCCGAAGGCCTTTTGCCGAATGTCTTTCGGATGAAGGCGCTCAGGGCCTCAATCTGGCCTGTCATGTCCTGCGTGCTTATGAGCGGGGCGATCGGATTGTAGAATCCCCCGCCCAAAAGTTCAATCTGGCCTTTGCGGACCATTTCGGTGAGAAGATACATATATTCGGGATGATTCTCTTCCAGCCATGAAAAAATGACACCGGAGAAATGAATAATGGACTTGATGGAGGGAAACTTATACAGCCCGGAGAGGAAGGGACGCCATGCGCCCTGATACTCCTGTTCATAGAGCGCATTGGAGGCACTGTAGGGGAGATGGTTGTACATCCCTATTACTACTCTGAAGCTCTGCATTGAAGAAACCGCTCCTATGGTATCCCGTCGATCCAATAATATTACACGATTACTTTCTTACATTGAAGAGGACGCCGCAAGGAAAATAAAGCGCCAGCATACGAGCATGGAAACAAGCAACCCGAGCAGGCAGCCCACCAGCACTTCCTCCCAGCGGTGGCCATGAATTTCCTTAACGGGCACAAATGGAATATCCAGGCGCTCTGCCACGCGCTTTCCCAGAAGGTTCAGCGCCTTGGACTGAAGCCCGGCCGACCTGCGCACACCGAGGGCATCCCGGATGACAATGAGTCCCAAGAAACACGACAGGATGAACAGAGAGTCAAAACCTTCGACGAAGGCAATGGAGGCCGACAACGAGACAACGAGCGCAGAATGGCTGGAAGGCATGCCACCCGTTTTCCAGAGCATCATGAAGGCAATTTCCTTTGCCTGAAGTTTCCTGCGCTTCAATATTGTCAGAAGCGCTTTTATTATCTGAGCCAGGAAAATGCTCAGTGCAGCAGAGAGGAAGATGGGGTTGGAGAAGAGCGATACAAAGTTGCGCGATGGTATTTCCACAACCGAAGTGTGCGGAAAGTGCCAAGGTCTGTCAAGCCTGAAAAATAACAAAAGTTTCGTTGACCCTGCTCCCTTTAGGCATTATGTTGAATGTGTGTATGTCATGAGGCAGATGGTCCTGGGGGAGGATGACGATGGCCGCCGTGCGGACAGGATAATGAGAAAAGCTCTGAGCAATGTCTCTCTCTCCACGATTTATCGCCTTTTCCGTCAGGGCGATGTCCAGATTGAAAATCATTCCATAAAACCCGAAGACCGGCTCAAAAAGGGGGAGATTCTACAGATATTCCTGCCCGAGGCCCTGATCGCCGCATACGATCAAAAATCAGACGAGGGCCTCGCTGCGGGACCGCCCTCTTCCACCACCAAAAGCGGCGCTTCTTCGGCCATGGAGTCGTCAGTGCCGCAGGTCATCTGGCAGAACAGGCACCTGGTGGCCTTTCATAAGCCTCGGGGCATGCTCGTACATGACGGGCAGATGAGCCTCACCGCGCATGCGCTCGGACTCCTCCGCGACCAGCTCTCCCCCTCGGTCTCTTTTTCGCCAGGCCCCCTCCACAGGCTCGACAGAAACACGTCGGGGATCGTCATGTTCTCGAAGACACTGGTAGGCGCAGAGAAGTTTACGGCGGCAATTCGAAACCGGCAGGTTCGAAAATTCTATGTCGCCATTGTGCAGGGAGAAATCAGCGAAGCGGCGCTCTTCAGCGACACGCTTTCGCGCGATACGCAGCGGCGCGTGAGCAGCGTCGACAAAAAAGGCAGGGCCGCGAGTCTCTACGCATTCCCCCTCTTGCACCATGACGGCTACAGCCTTTTGCTCGTGGAGCTGCACACGGGCATCACGCACCAGATTCGGGCGCAGCTCGCTGCCCACGGCATGCCTCTGGCCGGCGACACAAAATATGGCGGTCAAGCGACACCCAAAATTCGACATTACTTTTTACACTCCTACTGCTTATATCTGGGCTCTCCCCTGTTCGGGGACATGCCTCCGGAGATCATCGATCCTGTACCCGAGGATTTCTCTACAGCGACCACGGCGCTCTTCGACGCAGACTCTGAAAAACTGGATACGGAGATTTTTCAAGGAATAGGGCGATTGCTTGAGAATTGATGAATCTAAAAACCTTTTGAAGGAGGAAAACACATGGCCAACACCACTATTTTCAAAAAGCCGCCGAAGATCAACCTGAAATGGCCCCTTGTCCTGATAATTCTGATTGCGATAGGAGTCATCATCTTCCTGTCGACAAGCTTTATTGTCGTGGATCAAACAGAAAAAGCCGTCATAACGACATTTGGCAAGTACACGAAGACGCTCGGGGCCGGCCTCCATTACAAACTGCCCTTTGGCATCCAAAGAGCCTATATCGTCAAGACGCAGGTCATCCAAACAGAGACTTTTGGTTTCCGCACCATAAAGCCGGGGGTCGTCACGCAGTATTCGAGCCAGAAATACCCGAATGAATCCACGATGCTGACGGGAGACCTCAACATTGTCGATGTCGAGTGGATAATTCAATACAGGATCGCCAACCCCGAAGCGTGGCTCTTCAACGTGACCGACAGAGAGAAGACCATCAGGGACACGTCGCAGTCCGTACTCAACACGCTGGTCGGCGACCGGGCGATTCTCGGCGTCATCGGTCCTGACCGACAGAGTATTCAGGATGCGGCCGTCTTGCTGATGAACGAGCTCTTCACGAAGTACGGGCTCGGAATTGTGGTGACGCAGGTTCAGCTTCAGAATATCGTGCCGCCCGAAGGAGTCCAGGCCGCGTTTGAAGATGTCAACAAGGCGATCCAGGACATGAACCGCCTCATCAACGAGGGACGGGAAGCCTACAACGCAGAGATTCCCAAGGTTCAGGGGCAGGCGGAGCAGACTATAGAGGTGTCGCAGGGATACGCCGCAGAGCGCGTCAATGTGGCCCAGGGCGATGTTGCGCGCTTCGACGCCGTGTACGCAGAATACCGCAAGGCGCCGGACGTGACCAAGAAGCGCCTCTACTATGAAATGATGGAGGAAATATTCAAAGACGAGAAAAACATAGATCTCATCGACCGATCCCTCCAGAACATCTTGCCCATAAAGAATATTACGCAGACATCCTCGACCCAGGAGGCCTCCAGATGAAAAAAGTCCCGATAATCATATTGGTCGTCGTCGTTTTGGCGGTCATTTTCATCGTTGCGTTCGGGCCTCTCTTCGTGGTGCAGGAGGGAGAGCAGGCAGTCGTGGTGCGTTTCGGCAAAATTGTCGCCCAGCACACGGATGCCGGACTGAAGTGGCGCAGCCCTTTTGTCGATACTGTCATCAAATATCCTAAAAAACTGATGTCGTGGGACGGGGAACCCCAGCGGATTCCGACAAAAGAGAACCAGTTCATCTATGTCGACACCACGGCCCGCTGGAAGATTGTCGATCCGGTCAAGTTCTACGAGTCCGTCAACACGCTCGAGGGGGCCTTCGGCAAGCTCGGCGATGTCATCGACTCGGCAGTGCGGACCGTCATCTCTTCAAACTACTTGAGGGAGGCGGTGCGCAGCAGCGACGAAATACTGAGTGCGAGCAAAATAGAGACATTCCAGACCGGCGAGGTCGAAAACAGCAGCACGCTCCAACAGCTTGCGATTACGCCCACCCAGTATGAAAAGATAGAGAAGGGGCGCCGCGTGCTCGCTGAAGAGATGAAGGCTCTCGTCTCCAATATTGTGCCGACCTTCGGCATAGAAGTCGTCGATATTCTGCCCCGCCAGATACGATATTCGGACGAACTGACCGAAAGCGTCTATCAGCGGATGATAAAGGAGCGCAACCAGATCGCCCAGGCATTCCGCGCATACGGCGAAGGCAAAAAGGCGGAGTGGCTCGGCAAGCTGGAGAACGAAAAACGCTCCATCCTCTCTTCTGCATATGCGAAGGGCGAAACCATAAAGGGCAAGGCCGACGCCGAAGCGTCCAAGATATATGCGGACTCATTCGGCCGTGACCCTTCATTCTTCGAGTTCTGGAAGGCCATCGAATCGTACCGCAAGACGATGCCGGCCTTTAACAAGACATTGTCGACCGGAATGGATTACTTCAAGTATCTCTACAGCCCAACCGGGAGGTAGGGGTTCATACCGCCCTGAGCTCTGCGGCGGCGCTCAGGCCCTGTTTTTTTTGCTCGATAAGCATCAGGGCGTATGAGCCGTGTGCCGCGGGGCCGGGGTTTATGACAAGCGTCCTACCTTCCCACTGGACACTGCGGCCTTCATGGATGTGGCCGCATATCCAGAGGAGCGGCTCGTAATCGTAGAGCAAGGAAGCAAAGGCGGGGCTGCCGAGGTGCTTCATGTAGCGCAGGTCCGCAAAAGTGTCCAGGGGAGGAGTGTGGGTGAGGACGATGAGGGGTTGCGGCGGCGAAGACGCTGCGCTACCCTGCTCTCCCTGTGCACAGCGCGCATGGGCCCGGCTCAGTCCCAATTCCAGCTCTTCATCGCTGACTTCAAAAGGCGTGAGGCCCATGTGCAGCAGCCCTCCTCCGCAGCCGATGATTCGGATTGTCGTGTCTGCGGCCCCGCTGAGGGCAAACGCAGTGCATCTCTGTTCGAGATAGCCCGGATGCTTCTCAAAGAAGTGCCTTGCCGCCGGTGTGTCGCAGTTCCCCGCAATAAAAAAGAGTGCCGCATCGGGCGCAATCTGTGCAAAGACAGAGAGCACCCTTTCCGCTTCCCTCTCTCTCCCGAAATTTGTCAAATCGCCTGCCACGAAGATCCCCTTTACCCGGGGGTTCTCTCTAAGGATGAGTTCAAGTCTTCCGGTTTCCCCGTGGATATCGGCGAGCACCAGAAACATATCGGACATCTCTCGACAGCCTCCTGCTACAAGTATGTCTATCTTATTCAAGAATGCGCCCCTGGGCAATTCACGCCTGTTGGCGTATATTAGGACAAACACGGAGGATTCCACCATGAACAGCAATGATATCCGCAGGAAAGACATTTCGGGCTACAGCGCGGGGACACCGCACAACACAGCCAAGCTCGGAGAAATTGCACCCACTGTCCTGATGCCGGGGGACCCCCTCCGCGCACAGCATATCGCCCAGACAATGCTCTCCGGTGTGCACCAATTCAACACCGTACGGAACATGTTTGGGTATACAGGGGAATATCAGGGAAAAAGAGTGAGCGTCATGGGGTCGGGCATGGGTGCTCCCTCGATGGGGATTTATTCCTACGAACTCTATGCATTCTACGGCGTACAGGCGATCATACGAATCGGGACCTGCGGCGGATTGGTTCCCGAAGTCGATGTCGGGGACCTCGTCATTGCGATGACCGCTTCGACAGATTCAAATTATGCCCATCAATACAAACTGAATGGCTCTCTGTCCCCCTCTGCGGACTTTGAACTGCTCGAGCGGGCGGTCCAGCAGGCCCGGAAGAAGAGCGTCCAGTTTCATGTCGGACCAATATTTTCCTCGGATCTGTTCTCTCTGTATTCTGCATTGCCCGCGGACGAAGGCTGGCAGCGCTGGGGGCGCATGGGATGCAAGGCCACCGACATGGAATGCTATGCGCTGTATTGCAATGCGGCATGGGCGCAGAGAAAAGCGCTGACGCTCCTCACCTGTTCCGATTCCAACATATCGCACAGAGAGATGAGCCCGGAGGCCCGCCAAAACTCTCTGGACTCGATGATACAGATCGCGCTCGATATCGCCTAAAGATCGCTCACTCGGTCTTCAGCACGATGCGGGCGACGCGTTTCTTGCCCGCGCGCAGCATCATGGCACCTTCGGTCAGGTCTGCGGCGCCAAGGATTTGCTTTTCATCCTCAATCTTTTTGCTGTTGACCGAGGCCCCGCCCTGCTGAATGAGTCGCCGGGCCTCGTTTTTTGAGGGCGCCAGCCCCGATTCCACAAAGAGATCGAGCACTCCGATACCCGCTTCCAGGCGGGCTCGCCCGATTTCGGTCGTGGGCAGCTGCGTCGCATCTCCGTCCCCCCTGAATGCGGCGCGTGCGGCGGTGAGGGCCCTGTCCGCCTCCTCTCTGCCGTGGATGAGGGCGGTCACCTCCCATGCGAGACGCTCTTTCGCCTCGTTCAGTGCGGCATCCTGCAGGGAGCCCAGGCGCCTGCACTCTTCCGCTGGCAGGAACGTGAACATAAGCAGGAATCGCTGGACATCGGCATCGGCCACATTCCTGAAATACTGAAAAAATTCGTAGGGACTTGTCATCTCCGGATCGAGGAACAGGGCCCCTTTTTCGGTCTTGCCCATCTTCTTGCCGTCGCTGGTGGTGACGAGGGGGAAGGTGAGTCCATAGCACTCTGCCCCTTCAATGCGCCGGATGAGCTCGATCCCCGAAACAATATTGCCCCACTGGTCATCGCCGCCGATCTGCAGACGGCAGTTGTAGCGCTTGAACAGCTGTAAAAAATCATAGCTCTGCAGGAGCTGATAGTTGAATTCGATAAACGAGAGGCCGGCCTCCATGCGGATGCGGTATGCCTCGAAGGAGAGCATCCTGTTCACCGAAAAATGTCGTCCGATATCCCGCAGGAATTCGATGTAGTTGAGATTGGCAAGCCAGTCCTTGTTGTTGGCGGTGAGAGCATGGACACTGTCAAAGCCCACAAAGCGATCGAGCTGTCTGACAAAGCGTTCGGTGTTTGCGTCTATATCGTCGTACGAGATGAGTTTCCGCATTTCGGTTTTGCCGGAGGGATCCCCAATTCGTGCCGTGCCCCCGCCGAGGAGCGCAATACCCCTATGGCCCGCGTCCCTCAAATGCCGGAGGGCAAAAAATGGCACCATGTGCCCTATGTGGAGCGAGGGGCCTGTCGGGTCGACGCCGATGTAAAAAGTGACTGGTCCTTCATCCATCAGCCTGGAAAGTCCCTCCAAATCCGTGCATTGTTGTACAAATCCGCGTTCCTGCAGCACTTCAAGCGCATTGTTCATCTGTGATTCCCCTTGGGTTTGCGCCAGTATAAAATGAAATTATGCCTTGCTCAAGCCTGTATATATTTCGAGAGACAGCGTTTTCGGATAGATAAAGCTCATTTTCCCCCAAAAAATGCAGAAATATATCAAGTTTTCAATGCTAAATATGGACAAGCAGCACAATTGTGGTACAATAAGAATGTCAATACGCGTTGCGTATTGGCTGCAGTTCAGTACTGTCAGAAACTGCAATCTCAAAGAATAGGAGAAAATTATGCCATCGACAGGAAAACCACTCACCAAGGTTGAGATTATCAATGCGCTTGCAAAAACAACCGGCTTCACCAAAAAGGATGTTGGTCTGGTTCTGGATGAATTCGCCAAACTCGCCTACAGCGAAGCGAAGAAGAACAAGAAGTTCACCTTGCCGGGGATCGCCATCATGAAGATCGTCCACAGAAAAGCCAAAGTCGGACGCAACCCCGCGACCGGGCAGCAGATCACCATTCCTGCCCGCAATGTCATCAAGATCAATGTTGCCAAGCCCTGCAAGGATGCAGTCTTGGGCAAATGATTCTCCGCGCTCTTATGACCTGAGCGCCTAAGCGTGAGAAACAGAGAGGGCGGCTCCTCAACGGGGCCGCCCTCTTTTTTATATTCGCCAGACGGGGAATCAGAGACTGCGCTCCGCCCTCCTGTAATCCTTCATCTTTTGCCGGATATACCCGGAGATCTGCGTGCGGGGCAGGCGTTCCTGGAGCATGCTGTCCCTGTCCCGGACCGTAACAGTGCCGTCTTCTTTTGTCTGATAGTCGATGGTCACGCAGAAAGGCGTCCCCACCTCGTCCTGGCGGCGATATCTGCGGCCGATCGCGCCGGACTGATCGTAGTCGGTGACGAAATCCTCTTTCAGCTCAGCCCTGATATCCTGCGCGAGCTCGGCGAGCCCGTCTTTCTTCATGAGGGGGAGCACCGCGACCGTGATCGGGGCCAGCTCGGGGTGGAAATGCAGCACCGTGCGCCAATCGTCCTCATTGCCCTTGTCGGCGACTTTCTGCTCTTCGTATGCGTCGCACAGCAGCATGAGGAGCTGGCGGGTGAGACCGGCGCTCGTCTCGATGATGTTGGGAATATAGCGCTCGTTTCCGTTGTCCTGATCGATGTACTGCATGTCTTTGCCGGAGAACTGCTGGTGGCGGCTCAAATCATAGTCCGAGCGGTTGTGCACTCCTTCGAGCTCCTTGAAGCCCATCGGGAATTCGAACTCTATGTCGTAGGCGTCCTTTGCATAGTGTGCGAGCTCGTCGGGGCCGTGCCGATGCCAGCGCAGCCTGTTCATGTCTATGCCCAGTTTTCTGTAATAATTCCAGCGCTGCTCCCGCCAGTATTCGAACCACTCAAGGTCGGTGCCCGGCTTCACGAAGAACTGCATCTCCATCTGTTCGAATTCGCAAGTCCTGAAGATGAAGTTCTTGGTCACGATTTCGTTGCGGAAGGCCTTGCCGATCTGCGCGATGCCGAAAGGGATCTTCATCCGGTTCGACTGCTGCACGTTCTTGAAATTGACATAGATGCCCTGCGCAGTCTCGGGGCGCAGGTATACGAGGCCGGATTCGTCCTCGACCGGCCCGAGCGTCGTCTTGAACATGAGGTTGAACTTGCGCGTCTCCGTGAGTTCGCCGCCGCACTCCGGGCATTTCTTCGCGGCGAGATTCTCGGGCGGAATCTGGTCGGCCCTGAATCTCGTCTTGCACTTTTTGCAGTCGACAAGAGGGTCGGTGAAATTCTCGACGTGACCGGAGGCCTGCCACACCTTCGGGTGCATGAGGATCGCCGCATCGATGCCGACAATGTTGTCGTGCAGCTGGGTCATCTCCTTCCACCAGAAGCGGGCGATGCGGTTTTTCAGCTCAATTCCCTGAGGGCCATAGTCCCAGGCGCCCGAAAGACCGCCGTAGATCTCCGATGATTGAAAAACAAACCCCCTCCTCTTTGAGAGAGAAACAATTTTATCCATTGTCACTGCTGTATCCGCCATGTCTGTCGTCTCCTCTATGCCTGTTCCTGAAGCTTTTTCTCGAGTTTGGCCCAGGTGTCTTTCAGGGTCACCGTCCGATTGAACACTGCAAGTCGGTCTGTAGAGTCGGGATCCTTACAGAAATAGCCCATCCGCTCGAACTGTACTGTGGTTCCCACGCCAATCTCTGCGACCGCCGGCTCGGCCTTTGCATTCTGTTCGACAGAGAGAGAATGGTCGGAGAGATTGTCCAGGAAGGTCTTGCCCTCGGGTACGTCCATGGGCCGCTCAACCTCGAACAGATGATCGTAGAGCCTTGCCTGGAAAGGAATGGCATGCCCGGCAGAGACCCAGTGGATTGTCCCCTTGACTTTTCGGTTGTCGGGAGCATCGCCGCCGCGGGTTGCCGGATCGTAGCTGCACTTTATGAGGGTGATTTCACCACTTTTGGGGTCTTTTTCGTAGCCTGTGCAGGTGACGATATAGCCATAGCGGAGGCGGACCTGATTCCCCGGATAGAGGCGATAATATTTCGGGGGCGGTACTTCCCTGAAGTCGTCGCGGTCTATATAGAGCGTGCCGCTGAAAGGAATCTTCCGCGTGCCGGCCGCGGGGTCTTCCGGATTGTTGACGGCATCGAGCCATTCCTCTCTATTCTCCGGCCAGTTTTCGATCACAAGCTCGACCGGATTCAAGACCGCCATATACCGGCGCGCATGCGCATTGAGGTCTTCCCGGATGCAGTGCTCCAGCAGCTGGATGTCGACCATCGAGTCGGTCTTGGCAATTCCGATGCGGCCCAGGAAATCCCGTATTCCCTCGGGCGAATACCCCCGCCGGCGCATCCCCGCAATAGTCGGCATCCGCGGGTCATCCCAGCCCGACACTTTCTTCTCCCTGACAAGCTGGAGGAGCCAGCGCTTGGAGAGCAGGGTGTGCGACAGATTGAGGCGCGCGAACTCTATTTGGCGGCTGGGGAACACTTCGCTGTTGCCGACAAACCAGTCGTAGAGCGGGCGGTGAATCTCATACTCCAGAGAACAGAGCGAATGCGTGATCCCCTCTATCGCGTCGGACAGAGGATGGGCAAAGTCGTACATGGGATAGATGCACCACTTTGTGCCTGTCCGGTAGTGGGGTTCTCTCCTGATCCGGTACATCACCGGGTCCCGCATGAGGAGATTGGGGTGCGCCATATCGATCTTCGCGCGCAGGGTCTTTGCGCCGTCGGGAAATTCCCCGGCGCGCATGCGGGCAAAGAGATCGAGGTTCTCTTCGACCGAACGATCCCTCCAGGGGCTGTTGCGCCCCGGGGGGGTAAACGTGATGTTGTTCTTATCCGGCACATTGGTGCCGCGATATTCCTTTATCTGCTCTTCATCGAGGTCATCGACATAGGCGAGGCCTTTCCGGATGAGCTTGCAGGCAAGCTCGTAGAGGGTCTCGTAGTAGTCCGAGGCGAAGAAGAGCCTGTCTTCCCAGTCGAAGCCGAGCCATTGGATGTCTCTTTTTATTGCCTCGACATACTCCATGTCCTCTTTTTCCGGATTTGTGTCGTCCATGCGCAGATTGCATTTCCCGCCAAAATCCTGCGCCACTCCGAAGTCGACAAAGAGGGCCTTGGCGTGGCCGATGTGGAGCCATCCGTTGGGCTCGGGTGGGAAACGGGTGTGCACTTCCTTGAAACGGCCGGTGCGCAGATCTTCGGTGACTGCCTCCCGGATGAAGTCTAGATACTCGGTTTTTTCGTCGGATTCGGACATTCTGAACTCTCCTTCCTGCGCTTCAGGGGCGCAGTATGAGCAAGCAATATGGCCTGCAATGAATCGATGGGTCAAGCTCCCTGCAGATACTGGATGGCCTTTTCGATTCGCTCCAGACTTTCGCCCAGGCCAAGGATTTTCATGGATTCGAAGAGCGGCGGGCTGACCCGGGTATAGGTTATCGCGACTCTCAGGGGCATGAGCAGATCTCCGAGCTTCTTGCCGATTTCCAGGGCGCGCTCCCGGAAGTTCTCTTCGACAGAAGGGATATCCTCGAGGCCGAATTCCTGAAGAATTCTCTTGTCCTCTTCGAGGAAGAGGACGGCGGCGTGCGCGTCCGCCTTTTTGGGAAGATAGGTCTCCACGGGCGGGAGCTCGAGCCGCCTGTAGAGGTAGGCCATGATCGCCGGGGCATCCGTGACGAATTTCAGCCTCTCTCTGACAAGAGGCATTGCGGCGAGCTCCATCCGGTCCTTTTCCGCGTCCTCTTTCGGGCGGAGACCAGCCTCGATCAGATATGGGCGGACCAGAGCAGACAGAGCCTGGTCGCTTTTTTGGCGAATATACTGGCCGTTGAACCATTCGAGCTTCTGATAGTCGAAGACCGCGGGCGCCTTATTCAGCCGCTCGATCTTGAAGAGCTTGACCAGTTCATCCAGGCTGTAGATATCCCGGCCATCCTCGTACGAACAGCCCAGGAGCGCAATGTAGTTGATCAGCGCCTCAGGCAGATATCCGGCCTTTCTGAATTCATTGACCGCGGTGGCGCCGTGGCGCTTCGACAGCTTGTGCCCGTCCTGACCCAACACCATCGGCAGATGGCAGAGCTCCGGCATTTCCCACCCGAAGGCATCGTACATGATCTTGTGGAGAGGTGCGGAGGGAATCCATTCCTGGGCGCGCATGACATGCGTTATCCCCATCAGGTGATCGTCGATGATGTTGGCCAGGTGATAGGTCGGGAAACCGTCCGATTTCAGAAGGACGGGGTCGGGGCTGATGTCTTCATTTTTCCACTCGATGCGGCCCAGGAGGTCATCCTCGAACACCGTGACGCCGTCGAGAGGAATCTTCAGGCGGATCACATAGGGCTTTCCCTCGGCAATATTGTGTTCCCTCTCCTCTTTCGAGAGAGAGCGGCAATGGCGGTCGTAGCCGATCTCGTCTTTTTTTGTGGCAATCTGCTCCTGGCGGAGCTTTTCGAGGCGCTCGGCATCACAGAAACAATAGTAGGCCTTGTCCATCTTCACGAGCTCTTCGGCGTATCTCCGATAGATATCGAATCTTTCGGACTGCACATAGGGGCCGCAGGGGCCGCCCACATCAGGCCCTTCGTCCCAGTAGAAGCCTAGCCATTTGAACGTGTCGTAGAGGTTCTGCACATATTCCGGCGAATATCGCGTGCGGTCGGTATCCTCAAGGCGCAGAATAAAGCTTCCGCCCTTGGATTTCGCGAACAGATAGTTTATGAGGGCAGTCCTCACTCCACCTATATGCTGGTTGCCGGTCGGCGATGGCGCATACCGTACTCGAACAGACATTATTCCTCCTCAATGCTGCGTTACTATACATTTCTGCCGATTTCTTTGCAATAATTGAACAATTATCGATGGGGCCGTGCGGATCACTGGAGGCGTATGCCCATCACAAACAGACTCAGCCCCAGAGCAATGGTGGCGACGACAGCGAGCGCCAGGAGAATCAGAAAACGCCCTGTATGAAAGCGCTCTCGTTTGAAAAGGCCGAAACTCACCATCGAAATTGCATTGAAGAGGCTGATGCCGAGCAGGCCTATAGAGCAAATCTCGAATGCGGAGCGCCACCACGCTGAGCCGACAATGAGCATGACCACAGTGGAGGCCAGCCAAAGCACAAACACAGCCGTTTCGGCTATCTTCTGGAAGAGTCTGAAAGCGCGCAGAAAACTCGATCCTCCCAGGAGACCGCTTTCGTTTTTCATGGTGTCAGTATATCATAATCGTATATGGAATACCTGTTCAGTTTCAACAAAATCGCATATCTCAAGGGAAAGAGGCCGAAAGGCTGCATACTCTGTCTCGTCCGCGACGGCTCCGAGGATGTCGACAAACTGGTTGTCCATCAGACAGAACACTTTATAGTATCGCTCAACCTCTATCCCTACAACCCCGGGCATCTGATAGTATTCCCGAAGCGCCACATCGCAGACATCCGCGAGTACACCAAAGAAGAGAGGCAAGAGCTGGATGAACTTCTTCCGATGTGCATCAATGTGCTCGACCGGTACGGCAACCCTTCGGCGTACAACATCGGCTACAACATGGGCCTCTCGGCCGGGGCGAGCATTGAACACCTCCATCTGCACATTATTCCCCGGTATCCCAGAGAGATAGGCATCGCAGAGCTTGTCGGGGGCTCGCGGGTGCTTGTCCAGGATCCCAAGGATACGCTCGTCCAGCTGAAAGAGATTTTTCGCAGCTCAGCGGCCGCGGATGCCCACCTGAGTCCCTAAGGGCAGGACGACGAGGACCGGTTCCCGGCCCGAAGCGATCTCCACCTGCGGCAGCACGCTTCTATTGCTCACGCCAAAGTGTCCACAGTCCCACTCCAGCCCGTCGAGCGGCCACTTGAGCCCCTGTGAGTGCATCCCCCGGGCGCCCCCGGAGAGGGGAAAGACCGAGACAATCACAGGCTGGGGCGCCGAGAAGTGCAGGCTCTGTCCCGCCGAAACAAGAAAAGCGCTCTCCTGCGCCGTGTGCCACTCGTGGATTGAATTTTCCCGCTCAAACAGGGCCCTGACGGCGAGGAGGTGGTCGAGGCGCCCTGCCCCTCCTCCGGCAAGAACAATCTTCTGCATTCCATGATGCAGGGCGGTCTCTATCGCAAGTTCCGTGTCGGTATAGTCTTTTTCCTGGGGAAACTGCAGAATCCTGTCTGCGGGGATTTTGGCAAGCGACTCATGCCGGACACTGTCGAAATCCCCAACCACGAAATCGGGCTCAATCTGTGCCGAGAGACAGGCCTCAAGGCCCGAATCCGCCGCGATGACGAGATCGGCTTCCTCTGAAAGCGTGCGGATGATTTCACGAGGAGGGCCATCGCCCCCGGTCACGATAAGAGCTTTCATATGTATTCCCTCGTAGACACAATAATGAGCCTAAGATACACTTCAAAACCAAGAATGAGAATACCCAATATCGACTCTGAATTGAGAAAAATTGCAGATAAACTCATCCGGAACGGCAAAAAAGCCTACCTCGTGGGCGGGGCGGTCCGCGATGCATTTTTAAAGAGGCCTGTCACCGATTTCGATATCGCGACCGATGCCACGCCGGAGGAGTGCATGCGCCTCTTCCCCTGGGCAATCCCGACAGGCATACAGCACGGGACCATCACGGTCATTCCACGCTCCCGCAGATATAAGGTCGAAATAACCACCTTCCGCACCGAAGGCGCGTATACCGACGGGCGGCACCCCGACACGGTCGCTTTTGTCGATGACATCTCCCTAGACCTCTCGAGGAGAGACTTCACGATCAACGCGATGGCCTTCGACCTGGCGCACAATGTTTTTGTCGATCCCTTCGGGGGCAAGAGAGACCTTGCGGACAGGATAGTCCGGGCAGTCGGCAGTCCTCTCGACCGATTTCACGAAGACGGCCTCCGAACGATCCGGGCCATACGTTTCGCATCTCAGCTCGGCTTTGTCATAGAGCCGGCGACGCTCAGCGCAATAGCCGAGTGCCGGGGTGGCCTCATCCGAATCTCGGCGGAGCGCATCCGCGACGAGTTTTCCAAAATCCTGGAGGCCCGGATACCCTCTGTAGGGTTGCAGCTCCTCGTCGACACCGGCACAGTCGAGGCGATTGTGCCTGAACTGTTGGCGTGCAGGGGTGTGCCTCAGCCCAATCATGGGCACCAGGATGTGCTTGCGCACCTCTTCGCGACCACAGATGCCGTGATTCCCGACAACCTGTCGGAGGAAGAGCTTCTCGTCCTCCGACTCGCGGCATTGTTCCATGATATCGGCAAACCGCTGTGCTACAGGGACGACAATGATTCCGTCTCTTTTTATGGACACGAGATGGAGTCTGAAAAAATCGCCAGAAAAAGGCTCCAAGAGCTCAAGTATTCCAACAGCGTCATCGAAAAGGTCTGCCATCTGGTCCGTCACCACATGTTCAACTATGAGCCGGGATGGACAGATGCGGCAGTCCGCAGGTTCATCGCCCGCGTGGGGCTTCGGTCTATCAGAGATCTGTTTGCGCTGCGCCTTGCCGACTCGACAGCCACGACAGGCGGCCCGTCTTCGTGGCCCCTTCTGTCCGAGTTTCAGTCCAGAATTGACCGTGTCGTCGAAGCGCACCAAGCCCTCAGTCTGAAGGATTTGGCGGTGAATGGCGATGATCTTGCGGCTTTGGGAATCCCGCGCAGCAGGGAGATGGGGGCGCTCCTCTCGGAGCTCCTCGATGCGGCGCTTGAGGATCCTTCCCTCAACACAAAGGAAAAGATGCTCAAAATCGCACAGGCGAAGTACTTCAGTCTGAAGCGCTAGAATCCCTTGTTCCGAGGATGGCATCGAGGATTCTTGCGGTTTCCCCACCGCGGGCGCGCAGGGTCTCGAATGCCTGCTGGGCCACCCGCTGCTCAGCCTCTTTTTTGGTGTGACCTTCAAACGGACCGAAGGTTTCTCCGTCGAGGCCGCATGAAATGTGAAAGTGCCGGGCATGTTCGGGCCCTTCGGTTTTTACAATCTCGTAGTGCGGAAGCTCGATGCCCCGTTTCTGCGCGTATTCCTGGATTATCGACTTGAAATCCTTTCCAGAGCCGAAAGCCAGCGCTTCGATTTTATCGGCGAAGAGCCTCAACACGAGAGCCTTTGCAGCCTCGAAGCCGCTGTCCAGATAATAGGCGCCAAGAAGCGCTTCGGTCGCATCCGCTAGAATGGCCGGTTTCTGTCGGCCTCCGCTGTTCTCCTCTCCCCTGCCGAGCAGCAAATAATCGGCGAGAGAAAGTGCCGCGGCGATAATGCTGAGGGATGCCTCGGAGACCAGGATGCTCTTCATGCGCGCGAGCTCGCCCTCATGCCTGTCGGGGAATTTTTCGTACAGAATGTGTGAGATGCAGAGCCCAAGAACACTGTCGCCCAGAAATTCGAGGCGCTCGTTATCGTTCCGGGCTGAGTGGGCTTCATTTATATATGAGCTGTGCGTCAATGCAACATCGAGTAAAGCAATATTATGAAAGGAAATAAGAGATAGGTGCTGGAACTGCTGCAGGGATATGCGGCGTGAAGCGTTCGGTCCGCATGGTTCGGACAAACTTGAATGCTTCACGCCTCCACCGTTTATTTTACCTGGGTCTTGATGAACTCGTAGGCGTCTTTTACGGTCTCAAATTCGTTTGCCTTCTCGTCAGGGATCTGAATACCGAGCTCTTCCTCGATACCGTACACGAGTTCGTAGGTATCGAGAGAATCTGCCCCGAGGTCCTGGCGGAAACTGGCATCCATAGTGATCTTGCTTTCGTCTACTTCGAGCTTCTCAGCGATAATCTTCTTGATTTTCTCAAACAGTTCGTCCATCCTGAAGACTCCTTATTTAGATTCAGGGGTAATAACTTGACGACCCCTGTAGAAACCGCATTTCGGGCAAACCCTGTGCAGCATGACCGGGTTGCCGCAGTTGCTGCAATGCACGATAGTGGGGGCGGCAAGCTTCATGTTGATTGAGCGGCGCCTTCTCGTCCTCGCTTTGGACGTCCTGAATTTAGGTACAGCCATGGTAGAACCTCATCATTCTTTCAGTATCGGCATGACAGTCGCATGCCCAAATTATACAAAAATCGAGAAAATGTCAAGACAGACTTCCTCGCAGTCGATAACCATATACCATTCTTGCATTTTATAAAAGGGGATGCCCTCTCTCTTTCAATATCCTCTTGAGCACTTTAGCGGCGGCCTGTGGCACAATATCGTCGGGGAGCCTTTTGTACGCCACAAGATCACGCACCAGGCTGGAACTGATATCGACATGCTTGGCATCATAGAGGAAAAAGACAGTCCTGATCCCGGGATCAAGCCGCCGGTTCATGTAGGCCATGGTCGATTCGTAGGGCAATTCCGACGCGTTGCGCAGACCCCGCACAAGTACCGTACAGTGCCGCTCCCGCGCGAAATCGGTGACGAGGCCCTCCCATGTGAAGACCTGCATGCGCTCGCCGAAGGTGTTCATCGCGTTGAGCATCTCGATGCGCTCATCGATGCTGAAGAGCCCCTCTTTTTCAGGATTGTGCGCGACGACGACATAGAGTGTGTCGAAGATGCTGAGCGCACTTTCGATGACATCGAGGTGACCAGTCGTCGGCGGGTCGAAGCTTCCTGCAAATACTGCGTTTGGCATGTGGTCTACTGTAATGTAGGTTTCACGAACGGTCAACAGAGATCCTCCGGCGGCCTTGGCGCCTTGCCGGGAGGAAATTGTGTAATGTATTGAGACCCCCATCGTTTATTATGATAGTATTATTGGCGAGAGAATGACAAAGGAGGACGACCTTGAGCATATCAGACTATATCAACACAGAATACCTGAAGAAGCTCGAAGATGCATCCGATATCGTACGATATCGGGAGCATCCCGCGTTCGACGCTGTTCCCTTTGTAGGCTCCATAAAGAAGCACCCCTACGACCAGGAAAAATGTCTGGTGCTCCTGCTCCACAAGCAGGGGCGCATGCCCTGGTTCAAGGAGGGAGAACTGATAGAGATCAAAACCCGCGATGTGCAGGCCCTGGATGAACTTCCCTCCTCGATCGACTTCGTAGGCACGGCCATCAAGACTTTTCGCATTTGGGTCCGGCGCAGGGCAATCGCAGTGCGCTTTGAGCCCTTCGAGGTCACGGATGAGGAATTCCGTCCCTTCGATGCCAACAGCATCAGCAGAGTATTATCCAAGAAAGGCAGTTAGCCATGGAAACAGATCTTGCGCGCTATTGGCGTTCTCTGGACGAGCAGAGAATCCAGTGCCTCCTCTGCTCACACGCGTGCATACTGTTAAATGGGAAGCGGGGACACTGCAATGCGCGTGAAAACCGCGCAGGCAGCATGGTGCTGCCCTGGTATGCGTGGATATCCTCCATTGCGATTGATCCTGTCGAAAAGAAGCCGCTGCGGCGCTTTATGCCGAATACCTGGACATATTCGGTAGGCTTTTGGCACTGCACGATGGACTGTCCCTTCTGTCAGAACTGGGAAATTGCACATCCGGTCCGCATCGAAAAGGATATTATCGGGCCGGAGAGGCTCATTGAGCTTGCCGTCGAGTCGGGCTGCCCCTCGATCAGCTTTACCTATTCGGAACCCACCCTGCACATCGAATATGTGGTCGAAGCGATGCAGCTTGCCCACCGTCGGGGACTCAAAACAATCCTCGTGACAAACGGGAATGCTCTGCCGGGCCCCGCCCGCGACATTCTCCTCCATACGGACGCCACCAACGTCGATCTGAAGACAGCCGATCCTGTCATATATAAGGATTCCCTCGGCGGCGAGATCAAGGTTGTCCAGAAATTCATACAGATCGCCGCTGAGCTCTGTCACCTCGAGGTCACCTCTCTCGCTGTCCCCGGCGTGCTGGATTCTCTGGACCAAATTGAGGAGATCTCCAGATTCCTCGCCTCTGTCTCCACGGACATCCCCCTGCATATTACACGGTACCACCCCGCATGGAAGTTCTCCAAGGCTCCCCTGCCCCTGGAGTTGGTGCACAAAATGGGCGAGGCAGCGAAACAGCACTTAAAATACGTCTATTCCTATGGCTGAAAATTACCTCTTGACAGATTTTCCATATTTCGGCATTGTTAGCATCACCGATTTGCACGGTGGGTGTAGCTCAGGTGGTAGAGTGCCAGACTGTGGATCTGGTTGTCGTGGGTTCGATCCCCATCACCCACCCGAGCCCGACACCGCTTCCGGTCTCGGGACTAAAACCTGAACGCGTTCGTAGCTCAGCTGGATAGAGCGACGGACTTCGAATCCGTAGGCCGCAGGTTCGAGTCCTGCCGGACGCAAGGTTTCCAATATGGGCCGCTAGCTCAGCTGGCAGAGCAGCAGACTCTTAATCTGCGGGTCGAAGGTTCGAAACCTTCGCGGCTCATCTGATGTCAAGGCCTAAAAATGTTTTAGGCCTTGACGAAAAGGCGCTGTTCCGCTAGTATGCGCCACGCACTTCATTGCGAGAGTGGTGGAACGGCAGACACGCCAGACTTAGGATCTGGTGCCTTTCGGCGTAAGGGTTCAAGTCCCTTCTCTCGCAGGTTGCCTTCATTGTCTTGAAGGAAGTGTGCCGGCGCGGAAGGAACAGCTGTGGCCATAAAAGGTGGCCCCTATGAACGCGGGAATAGCTCAGTGGTAGAGCGCCACCTTGCCAAGGTGGATGTCGCGGGTCCGACTCCCGTTTCCCGCTCTTACAACAGGCGATTCGGAAACCTGGCCGAATCGCCTCTTTTTTTGCACGCGGTATTGCGGGCTTTCATCTCCTACTCTTTTGAGTAAAGACAGAGGATTCCATGGAAATTGCAGAGAAGAAAATCGAAGAACTTGAACCTTCCAGAGTGCGCATGACGCTCACTGTCCCAGCCCGTGACGTGCGCGCAGAGTATGATGCGATGATGGGCGAATATGCAAGAGAGGCCCGCATCGACGGCTTCAGAAAAGGACATGTCCCCGTTTCAGTGCTGGAGCGAAAATTCGGTCCTTCCCTGAAGACCGAGGCGATGGGCCGCGTCATTGAAAAAGCGGTCGAAACGGGGCTCAAGGATGCCGCGCGGCAGCCCCTGGCCTATGAGCCCCCCGCCCTGGACGGCGAGCCGGCCTTCGAGCTCGACTCCGATTTTATGTTCAGCGTCACCTACGACGCGTACCCTTCGTTCGATCTTCCGTCTCTCGATGGCATCGAAATCGAAGTGCCGAGTGTCGCGATTGCCGACGAGGATATCGCGCGCGAGCTTGAGGACATCCGCCAGCGCAACGCCATAGTGGTGGACAAGGACGGGCCTGCCGAGACAGGCGATATCGTTACCGCCAATTTTGTCGAGCTTGCGGAGGACGGGAGCGAAGTGTCCGACACCGCACGGCAGGATTTTTCCTTTGAGCTCGGAAAGAATCTGAATATCTACAAATTCGACGATGAGATCGTCGGCCTCAAGGCTGGCGATGAGAAGACCTTTTCCAAGACCTTCCCCGCCGACTACGAATTTTCCGAATATGCCTCAAAGACTGTCACCATTAAGGTCACGGTGACCAAGGTCAAAAAGCAGGACCTGCCCGACCTCGATGATGAGCTCGCACAGGACGTTTCGGAGAAGTACAAGACACTGGAGGACCTCAAGGCCGCAGTGCGCACGCAGCTCTCTGAATCTCTCGAGGCGAAGCTTCGCAGGACAAAGGAAAACGCCATCATCGATGAGCTCCTGAAGAGGACCAAGGTCTCAATCCCCCCGTCGATGCTCGCTGCCGAGCTTGCAATGCGCTGGGAGTCCCTGAAACAGCAGATGGGCGTGGACAATGATGAGCGCCTGGAGATGTTCCTCTCGCTCTCAGGGAAGACCCGGGATCAGCTCCTGCAGGAGTGGAAGCCGCTTGCGGAAAAGGCGCTTTCAAGCAGAGTCCTCCTCGACAAACTGATCGAGGCAGGAGCCTACTCTGCGACCGATGAGGAAGTCGACGCCGAAATTGCCAAGGAAGCCACCCGCACCACGATGAGCCCCGCGGAGATCAAGGCGGAGTATGAAAAACACGGCACAATCGAATATATCAAAGACGACATCAAGTCCCGCAAGTTCTTCGATGCGGCGCTGTCCTCTGCAACCGTAAAGGAAACTGCGCCTGTTTCCTATTTGGACTTTATGAAGAAAAATGATTAAATTCGAATGTGCAGCCGACAGAATTCCGTATATCTGAGAGCTGCACATTTTTGTGCAATGTAAGGAAACATGCATGTCTGAACATATGAGCAGTCTCGTCCCCATTGTCATCGAGCAGACAGGTATTGGAGAGCGGTCCTATGATATCTATTCCCGGCTCCTCAAGGACCGTATCGTCTTTATAGACGGAGAGATCAACGATCTCACTGCGGACCTGGTGATAGCCCAGCTGTTATTCCTGGAATCGCAGGACCCTTCGCGCGATATCTCCATCTATATCAACAGTCCCGGAGGAATGGTCACCGCCGGCCTCGCCATCTACGATACGCTCCAGTACATAAAGCCCGAGGTACAGACCATCTGTATCGGCCAGGCTTCGAGCATGGCCGCACTGCTTCTCGCCTGCGGCACACAGGGGAAGCGCTCCGCCCTGCCATCTTCGCGGATTCTGATCCACCAGCCCTGGGGCGGAGTTTCTGGACAGGCGAGCGACATCAGCCTTCAGGCGCGGGAGATAATTCGCCTGAAGAAGCTGACCATCGACTATTTTGCGCTGCATTCCGGGCAGCCGCTCGAGAAGGTCGCTCAGGATATGGAGCGCGATTTCTACATGAGCTCCCGGGAAGCCCTCGAATACGGCATAGTCGATACGATTATGGAGCCACGCAAGCATGGCAAGAAATAAGCAATTTGACCTGGAACAAGAGACATTCTGTTCATTCTGCGGAAAGAGCTCTTCCTATGTCCGCAAGATGATCACCGGGCCGGGCGTCAATATCTGCGACGAGTGCATTCGGATATGCAGCCAGATACTCGACGAAGAAGAGCAGAAGGTCACGCTGGACTTTCTGACCGAAATCCCCAAACCGAAAGAGATCAAAGAATTCCTGGACATGTACGTGGTGGGCCAGGAGTATGCAAAGCGGGTTCTGTCCGTCGCAGTGTATAATCACTACAAGCGCCTGGTGCATAAGGTTTCCGCACCATCGCCCGATGTCGAGATCGAAAAGTCGAATGTGCTGCTCATAGGGCCGACGGGTTCGGGCAAGACACTGCTCGCGCGCACGCTCGCACGCAAACTCAAGGTTCCCTTTGCGATGGCCGACGCAACGACGCTCACCGAGGCCGGGTATGTCGGCGAGGATGTAGAGAACATTCTGCTGAAGCTCATCCAGAACGCGGGCGGCAACATCCAGGCGGCGGAGCGCGGCATCGTCTATATCGACGAGATCGACAAAATCTCGCGCAAAAGCGAAAATCCCTCGATCACCCGCGATGTGTCGGGAGAAGGCGTCCAGCAGGCGCTCCTGAAGATTATCGAGGGGACGGTCTCAAATGTTCCTCCCCAGGGCGGGCGCAAGCATCCGAATCAGGAATATCTCCGCATCGACACCACCAATATACTCTTCATCTGCGGCGGGGCATTCGTCGGGCTGGACAATATCATCGAATCGAGAGTCTCCGCCCATCCGATGGGCTTTGGGGCCGACATCAAGGCAAAACACGAGAAGAACCTGGGCCAGCTCTATGCAGAGTTACAGCCCGACGACCTCATAAAGTTCGGGCTTATCCCCGAGTTTGTCGGACGTCTGCCGATAAAGGTCGCGCTCGATGACCTCTCCAAGGAGGACCTCAAGCGCATCATCCTCGAACCCAGGAATGCGCTCCTCAAGCAGTATCAGGCTTCGATGCAGCTCGACAACGTCGAGCTGGAATTCGACGGCGCAGCGGTCGACGCCATTGCGGAGAAGGCGATCGCACAGAAGACAGGCGCACGGGGATTGCGCGCCATTGTCGAGAAAATTATGATCGATCTCATGTACTCGCTTCCGAGCGACGGCAATGTAAAAAAAGTCGTTCTGACACGCGATGCGGTGGAAGGCAGAGGAAGCTGCATTCTCGAATATCGTCAGAAAACAGCGTAAACGCAAAAATCAATGGGGTGGTCGCCAACCTCCGTCGGAGGGAGGCGGCCTGAGAAGACACCCATATTACCTGATCCGGGTAATGCCGGCGGAGGGAACGATGATGCGTACAAGACAATTCATCGCGATTTTTCTTCTTGTTGGAGGATTGTTCACTGCGAACAATCCTGTGTGGGCACAGGCGAACGCGCAGCCGAATCCGGCTGGCGCGGAGCTTGTCATCTGGACCTACGATTCCTTTATGTCTGAATGGGGGCCCGCTGGCCAGATCGCCGAAGCATTTCAAAAAGCCTACGGCGCAAAACTGCGCTTTGTGTCCAAGGGGGACGGAGGTGCACTCCTTTCGGCCCTTCTGGATGGCACAAAGAAGCCCAATGCCGATATCATCATCGGGCTGGACAACAGGCAGCTTGCAAAAGCTCTTCAGAGCGGACTCTTTGTCCCGCTCTCTCTGAAGAACCTCGCAGATGTGCAGAAGAATCTCCTGCTCGACCCCACGAACAGGCTTGTCCCCTACGATTTCGGCCAATTTGCATTTATGTGGGATTCACAGAGCGGCGTAGAGCCTCCCCGCTCTCTGGAGGACCTCACCAAGCCCCTCTATCGCAAGAAAATCATCATCATGGATCCGAGAACCTCGACTCCCGGCTTGGGGTTCCTGGCGTGGACAGAGGCCGCCTATAAAGAGGGGTGGAAAAATTACTGGAAGCGGCTCTCCCCTTCCATCCTCGCGATGACGCCGAGCTGGGATACCGGCTACGGCCTCTTCACCAAGGGCGAAGCGCCGCTCGCCTTGAGCTATTCCATCGACCCGGCGTATCACAAGGCATATGAGAATACGGAGCGCTACAAGGCGCTGCAATTCACCGACGGCCACCCGATGCAGATCGAATTTGCAGGCGTGCTCGTTTCGAGCCCGAACAGAGAGCTCGCCCAGAAGTTTGTCGATTTCCTTCTGTCCGCGGAGTGCCAGGCCTTTCTGCCGGAGACCCAGTGGATGTTCCCCTCCAACACGAAGGCGAAACTCCCCGCATCGTTCTCTGTCGTGAGCAAATATCCCGCATTGAACGCCGAGGTGGGAGATATAGACCGCGATCCTTCCGAGGCTGCGAATATCCTCATAAGCAGCCCCTGATCGAAGTTTAAGCGAAGCGGCAAGGCGGGCGGCGAACATATGACCCGGCGAACATCTATTCTTCTCTATGGAGCGCTCTGCGTCATCCTGATCTTTTCGATGTCCCCCCTTGCCGCCTTTTCGAAAATCGCGCTGGAAAATGCGCGGGGAGGCGCAGGACTTTCAGAGCCCCCCGCCACGTTTTTATCCACAATCATGAGGAGCCTCAGGTTCACAGTGCTGCAGTCCCTTGCGAGCACGGCGCTGGCGGTCGCAATCGGGCTGCCCGGCGCATGGTTTGCGGCCAGGTTTCGCTTTGCGGGCAGAAAGGCTCTGCTGGCTCTTGCAGCGGTGCCCTTCTGTTTTCCGCCAATACTGGTCATTCTGGCCTTTATCCTGTATTACGGCAGAGAGGGGCTGCTCTCCTCTATTCTGTCCCTGTTTTTCGGCCCGCGAAAGCAGTATCAGGGATTTCTCTACAGCTTCTGGGGCCTCATTATGGTGCACGCCTTCTACAATTTTCCCATTGCGGTGCACCAGATATCCGCGCTCTGGATCCGCATTCCGGACACGCAGATGGAAGCCGCAAAGACCCTGGGCGCCGGCAAGCTGAGGGCGTTTCGGACCGGCACCCTCCCCTGGCTTTTGCCGGGGATCGCCCAGGCCTCGGGGCTCATCTTTCTGTATTGTTTTTTCAGCTTTACTACGGTGCTGGTGTTTGGAGGAAGGGCCGGCGCCACGATCGAAGTCGAAATTTACCATGCACTGCGCTATCAGTCCAATTATGCCCTCGCGCTCGCCTTCTCAGTCGTCGAGACACTGTGTGCCCTCCTCGGGATTCTGATGCTCACCCGGATCCAGGGACGCACCCGGAAATCGCTGCGCGACTTCGGAAGGACGCGCGAGTTAGCCTCCCCGAAGGGAATTCAACTCTTTTTCATTATAATGTATGGAATTTTTATCGTACTCTTTTTCATCGGTCCGCTTCTGTCGATTGTGATTGAAGCCTTCAAGGTCCCCTCTTCGATGGGGGGAACGACAAAATTCGGTTTCGGCAATTTTACGACACTGATACGGGGATTTCAGGCGCCCCTTCTCGGGGCAATTCTGTCCACGGTCCGACTGAGCGGCCTTGCGGCCGTACTCGCGACCGTCGCCGGGGTCATCGCAGGCCTCGCCCTCTTTTTTGCGGAAAAAGCGAATAAAAACGGAGTCGTGCCGAAGCTAATCGAGGTGCTCCAGTGGCTGCCCATGGCCGTCTCCTCGGCGATCTTTGCCTATGGATGGCTCTTTCTGTCGACGGACCGGGTTGCGAGTATCGCGCTCGTCGCGGCCCAGGCCGTGATCGCCTGGCCGTTCGTGAGCCGGGCCCTCTACGCCTCCCTTCGCGCAATCGATCCGCGGGTCCGGGAAGCGGCGAAGACACTCGGAGCTTCGCCCTTCCGCGCTTTTATGACTGTCGAACTGCGCACCATTCTGCCTTCGATCGCGGCCGCAGCCGCCTTTGCCTTCTCAATCACCGCGGGGGACGTCAATGTGCCGCTCATGCTCGGAATGGGCGAGGTGGAGACACTCCCCCTGCTTCTGTACCGACTCACCGCCGCATACCGTTTCAACGAGGCGTGCGCGGCCGGCCTTGTCCTGGGGCTCATGACGGGCCTTGTGTTTCTGCTCAAGGAGAAAGTGATCGATGTCGCTTGAAGTCAAGAATCTACGGGTAGTGCGCGGCTCTTTCAGTCTCGAGGCAGATTTTTCCCTGGAGCGCGGAAGGGTACTGGTGCTCCTCGGCCCTTCCGGCTGCGGAAAGACGACGCTCCTGCGCGCGATAGCCGGCCTTGAGGCGATACAGCGCGGCGAAATCAGGCTGGACGGCGCGAGGATCGATGGTCTGCCGGCCGAGAAAAGGCATATCGGCTTTGTATTTCAGGACTTGGCCCTCTTTGAGCAGCTGCGCGTGAGGGACAACATAGGATACAGCCTCATGGTCCGCCATGAGGACAAAAAATACATACAGGAAAAAACTGGGCTCCTTGCCCGGCGCTTCAGAATCGAGCAGCTCCTGAGCCGCTACCCCTCCGAGCTTTCGGGCGGCGAGCGCCAGCGGGTGGCTTTCGCGCGTGCCCTCGCATCCGAACCTTCGCTCATGCTGCTCGACGAACCGCTCTCGGCGCTCGATGCGCCGCTCCGGAGAGAGATGCGGCGCTTCATACGGCTGCAGCTCGCGGAGGGCCACCTAACGGCCATCCACGTGACACACGACGTAGAAGAAGCGGTCGATCTCGCCGATGAGATCATCGTGATGCGCGACGGGAACATGGTGGGGCGTGGCACGATAGAGGAGCTCGAACAGAACCCCGGATCGGGCTGGCTCGCACGTTTTATGAATCTCGGGCTGGTGCTCCCCGTGACGAACATTGTGCCAGGAAATGCCCCGGGCACCCTCGAAGTGGAGACGGGCGCGGGCACAGTCCTGTCCCTGCCGAAAGAGGCCAGTCTCGACATCTCCCGCTTGTCGAGAGACAAGGCCTGCCTCTACGTGCCCCTCGGCGCCTCGGATATCGCGGGGAGCCGCGGCGGTCCGGGCATAAGGGCGAGGATCGTCCGCCACGTCCGCAGCGCCTCCAATGTCGCCAAGCTGGCCCTGATGGTCCCCGGCGTGGAAAACTACTATTTTGAATTTTCTCTGGGAGGCCGCAGTGCGGACATTTTCCGGGAGGGGACGGATATCGAGATTTCGATCGATACCGGTCTCTGCCAGCTTCTCTCTGATGAGCCTTCCGCCCTCATAGTGCCGGGCGGCGGGCTTCGGGCTGATGCGATTCAGCCCTCTCGCGTATAAGATTTTCGATGATCCTCGCGCTCTCTTCCGGCGGCTGGTCCTGCTGCCACCTGTAGTGAATGGCGGCGGTCTGCCGATAGAATTCTTCGCGCTGCCGGAAGATGCCTTTCAGATCGGTCTCCCACGTGTCGGACAAAAGAAGCGGCCTGTGCTCCCTCTCTTTCGAGAGCCGCCCGAGCAGTTCAGCGACAGGCACATCGAGCCACACGGTGATGAAGCGCTCTTTCAGGACGAGACGGCTGGAATCGCGCAGGACCACGCCGCCACCGCATCCGAGGACCATCGGAGCATCGCCCTCGGCCAATACCCTGAGTGTACTCTCTTCGAGGTCCCGAAAATGTTCTTCGCCGAAATCACGGAACATCTCCGCGATCTTCATCCGCGACCGCTCTTCGATCAGGTGGTCCAGGTCGAAAAAATCGACGCCGAAGCTGGCGGCGAGCAGCCGCCCCAGTTCGGTTTTGCCGGAGCCCATCATGCCGATGAGGGCGATCTTCATAGGACTCAGCCAAGAACCTCGTCGAAGATTCGCAGCCAGTTGGCCCCAAGTATTTTCTGGGCCTCGGTGTGGCTGTAGCCCCTTTCCCTCAGCGCTTCATAGATGAGGTGGAACTGTCCCGCATTCTCGATCACATGCGCCTCGATGGGCTTGAAGCCGTCGAAATCGGAGCCCATCGCGCAGCTTTCGATGCCTCCGACATCGACGATATGGTCGACGTGCAGCAAGAGCGCGTCCAGACTGCAGTCGTTCCGATCCGCCGTGACGAAATAGGGCACGAAGACACAGCCTATGGCGCCGCCGTGATCGGCAATCGCGCGGATCTGCCTGTCGCTGAGGTTGCGCGGGTGGTCCGCGACTGCGCGGGCGTTCGCGTGGGAGGCAATAAAGGGAGCTCTTGCGATCTCGGCCACTTCCCAGAACCCTTCTTCGCTGAGGTGCGCCACGTCCACGAGCATGTGCATGCCCTGCATCTTCTCCACAAGCTCTTTCCCCAGGGGTGAGAGCCCGTCATTCCCCTCTGCCTTGAGCCCGCGCCCGAAAGCGTTGCGCCTGTTCCATGTCAGGCCGATCACCCTCACTCCCCGCCTGTAGAACTCCTCGAGGCTGTCGAGGGAATTGCCAAGCGCCTCTGCGCCCTCTATCGATAGGAGGGCGCTCACGCTCTTTTCGGCTATGGCACGATGGACATCGGCGCCGCTCTTTGCCTGGGAAAAACCGGCCGCGCCATGTGTGAGCACACGATCGAACGCATCGATCATCGCCATCGCCTCTTCAGTTGCGCGCGGAAGCTGTTCATCCTCGAGGAAGATGGCCATGATCTGGCACGCGACATGTCCCCGGAAAAGCTTCGGCAGGTCGATCTGCCCGTCGGGATTATCGGTGAAAAAATCGCGATCCGCTTTTTCGTCTTTGTTTATGCTCCGGCCCATGAACGACATCAGGGTATCGCAGTGGGCATCGATCACATAGAAATCTTTCTCTTGCATGGTCAGTCCTTTTGCCCCTTCAGTTTTGCAATCTCGTCGCGTATCTGTGCCGCCTGTTCAAATTCCAGGTTCTTCGCATGTTCGAACATCAGCTTCTCCATCTCTTTGATGAGAGACCTTCGCTGCTCCGGAATCAGTATATTATGCGTGCGCCGTATAACGTCAAGCTCATCCTGAGAAGCTTCGATTTTTTCTTCCCGGTGGCGCTCGAGGATGTCCTGGACCTTTTTGTGGATGGTCTGCGGAGTTATGCCGTGCTCGAGATTGTAGGCCTGCTGGAGGGCCCTGCGGCGCTCGGTTTCGGCGATTGCCCGCCGCATCGCGTCGCTCGTCGCATCAGCATACATGACCACAAGTCCCGCGGCATTGCGCGCCGCCCTGCCAATGATCTGAATGAGGCTCGTCTCCGAGCGCAGAAAGCCGATCTTGTCGGCATCGAGAATCGCGATAAACGAGACTTCGGGCAGGTCGATCCCCTCGCGCAGCAGGTTGATGCCGACGAGGACATCGAATTCGCCGGCGCGCAGCTGGGTCAGAATTTCGACGCGCTCGATGGTCTCCACCTCAGAGTGAATGTATCGCACGCGCAGGCCCAGGCCGCCGAGGTATTCCGAGAGCTCCTCGGCCATCTTTTTGGTGAGCGTGATGATGAGACTCCGCTCTCCGTTCTGCGCCCTCTGGCGGACGCGGGCGTAGATGTCCTCCATCTGGCCTTCCGTGTGGCGGACCTGAATTTTGGGGTCCACGAGTCCCGTGGGGCGGATGACCTGTTCGGCCAAGGTCTTCGACCGCTTGATTTCGGTCTCTCCCGGCGTCGCGGAGACATAGACCGTCTGCGACACGATCGACTCGAACTCGTTGATGGTGAGCGGCCTGTTGTCGAGAGCACAGGGCAGGCGGAACCCGTAATCGACGAGAGAGGTTTTGCGGCTGCGGTCGCCTGCGTACATCGCCCCGATCTGCGGAACGGTGACATGCGATTCATCGATGAACACGATGAAATCCCGGGGAAAATAGTCGAGGAGGACGCCGGGCCGCTCCCCCGGTTTGCGGTTCGAAAGGGGGGCCGAGTAATTCTCGATGCCGCTGCAGTACCCCATCTCCTCGAGCATCTCGATATCGTACTCGGTGCGCGATTTTATGCGCTCGGCTTCCAGATACTTGCCGTGCTCAAGGAAGAACTTGTGCCGCTCCGCAAGTTCACTTTTTATCCGGTCGACCGCGCGCTGAACCATATTTTCAGGCATCACGAAATGCTTCGCGGGGTAGATGACGGCTTCCTCGAGTTCTTCCGTGGCCTCGCCGGTGACGGGATTGAGGCGGCGGATGCGGATCACTGTGTCGAAATCGAGCTCGATGCGGTACGCCTCTTCGAGATACGCCGGAAACACCTCCAGCACATCCCCTCGGATCCTGAAACGTCCCCGCTCGAGCACCATGTCGTTGCGCTCATACTGCAGGCTGATGAGGTTCCGCTTTACGGCGTCGAGGTCGACGGTCTGGCCTCTGTCCAGATAGAGGCGCATATCCCTATAGAGGTCGGGCGATCCCAGGCCGTAGATGCAGGATACCGTCGCGACGATGACCACGTCGCGGCGCTCCATGAGGGCGGCTGTCGCCGCAAGCCGCATGCGGTCGATCTCCTCGTTTATGTCGGAGTCCTTCTCTATGTACAGGTCCTTGGAGGGCACATAGGCCTCGGGCTGATAATAGTCGTAATAGGAGACAAAATACTCTACGGCATTGTCGGGGAAAAAACCCTTGAACTCCCGATAAAGCTGGGCCGAGAGGGTCTTGTTGTGCGAGATGACGAGGGCAGGCTTCTGGATGGCCTCAATGACCTTGGCCATGGTAAAAGTCTTCCCTGAGCCCGTCACCCCCTTGAGGGCGGCGTAGCGCTCTCCCCTCTTGATGGCATTGGCCAGGGCTTCGATAGCCTGGGCCTGATCGCCCGCCGGTCCATAGGGAGCAACGACTTTGAAGGGCTTCACTTTTTGCGCTCCGACAGTGTGATATAGATGCTCATTTTCCTGGACCCCCGGTAGAATTCGACGGCCACCTGCTGGCCGGGGCTCGTATCCTCCAGCGCCGAATACATCTGGGCGATACTGGTCACGGGCTTATTGTCGATGCTCACAATGATGTCTCCGCCGATGTAGAAGACGGTCGAACCGTAGCGCACGGCCGTCGTTCCGCCCTTGAGGCCAGCGCGCTCAGCATTGCTGCCCGATGTCACCGTAGACACGAGAAGGCCGCTCTCGACAGGCGCGCCTTTCCCCGATTGCTTCAGATAGTTGACCAGATCGGGGAAAAGCTGGATAGCCTGCACATCGATCCATCCCCGCCGGACCTTTCCGTCCTTGATGAGCTGGGGGACGATTCTCGTCGCAGTGTCGACCGGAATCGCGAAGCCTATCCCGACCGAACCGCCGGACGGCGAATAGATCATGGTGTTGATGCCTATCATTTCTCCCCTGGTATTGAACAGCGGGCCCCCGGAGTTGCCCGGATTGATCGAAGCGTCGGTCTGGATCATGTTCTGAAGAATGGTCGTCTCGCTCTCCTGGATCGGCCGGCCCAGCCCCGAGATGATGCCCGTTGTCAGGGTCCTTTCCAGGCCAAAGGGGTTGCCGATCGCCAGCACTTTTTGCCCCACCTTGAGATTTTTTGCCGTGCCGAAAGGAATGGGCTTCAATTTCTTCCCTGCCGCCGGCGTGAACTTTATGACGGCCAGATCGCTTTCGGGATCCGCACCGACGAGTTTGGCTTCATAGCGGCTTCCGTCGGAGAGGCTCACATAGAGCTTGTAGGCTTTCTCCACGACATGGTTGTTGGTGAGCACGTAGCCCTGCTCATCGATGATGCTCCCGGAGCCTGAGCCGCCGCTCTGGGGAACGGGGTCCAGAAACCAGTTGATGCTCAGCACCTCGGTAGTGATGTTCACGACCGACTCATTGTACTTTTCATAAATGGAGATGTTTTCGGCCTCTTCGGAGCTGTATCCTCCGGAATACTGCGAAATGTTGGCAACCGGTACAGTCTGGGCAGACAGGGCCTGGCTCGATCCCGTCTGGCCGGAGGACCTGAGGCTGTCGGCGGTGGCTTTTCCGCTTGTCTCGATTGGCGTGGCAAGCGTCGAAGACGACTTTGCTTTCATGGGATTGAAGATAAAAATAATGCCTGCAATGCACAGCGCCGTGACGGCCACCGAAACGGCAACAGCAATGCCGACCTGTGCCTTTGAATAGAGTTTCATACTATCCTCCGTCGGACATGGATAATTGCTGCCTCAGACGAATGTCAGCTTCCCCTGCGCGGACTCTTCCTCGCGCGCGAGCATGTAGATAAAATCAGACAATCTGTTCAGCGTGCGCAGGAGCACCGGCGAGACCGACTCTGTTCTGGAAAGTTCGACTATGCGCCGCTCGGCCCTGCGCGCTATGGTCCTTGCGACATCGAGCGCGGCGGAGCCCTGAGTCATGCCCGGCACAACGAACCCGCGCAGGGGGATCCGCTCCTCAATCTCAGCGGTCTTCGTCTCAATCGTTTTTTCATCGTCCTCGTTGATGGGGCGGTCGAAGGCCACACCGAGCGAGGCCAGCTCTCCCCCCACTCTGAAAAGCAGACGCTGGATATACTCAATCGCATATAAAACATTGTCCTGCAGGCACAGGTGGCGCGCCATACCCAGGGCCGAAGAGAGCTCGTCGATGGTGCCGTAGGCCTCCACCCTCAGCGAATCTTTCTTAACCCTTTCGCCCGACCACAGCCCGGTCGTCCCGTCGTCACCAGTTTTCGTCATAATGCTCATACAGTAAAATTATCCACACTGTCGCACACAATCAAGTTATTTTGCGATCCGGTGCACTGTTTTCCTATTTATTCATAGTCCATGAAGGGAGGAAGAAGATACAGCATGCCGCAGAATCAGGAAATAGTCCAGCATTTTCAGACCCGGGGGAACTGCCTTTACTTCGCCGATCACCGTGAATCGCGCACTGAATATCTCATCTTCGGGCAGGAGGTCGATCCTCTAATCTACGGCACGCTGATCCGGGATGGATGGAGGCGGTACGGAAAAACCATCTATCGCATGCGGTGTCCTGGCTGCAGCCTCTGCATTCCCCTGCGCATCCATGCAGCTTCAGTTCGCGTCGGCGGCTCTTTAAGAAGAATCCTCCTGCGCAACAGAGACCTGCTCATCATTCCTAGACCACCCGTATTCACCGAAGAACATTACCTGCTGTGGCGCAATTACTCTCTATGGAAGCACTCCAGCGCCCCCGACAAGCTCGATGAGGCCTCGTATTGCCAGCTCTTCGAGCCCTGGAGTCTGATATTCGAATACCGCGAAAACAGTGAAAACCGAAGGCTCCTCGCGCTGAGCCACGTGGACCCGCTGGCGGAGGGGCTTTCGTCCGTGTATTTTTCCTTTGCGTCCGAGGCTAAGGGCCGGAGCCTCGGTTTCTTTTCCATGCTGGCCGAGGCCTGTATTGCCGCCTCCATGGAGTTGGGGAAATTGCCTCTGGACACACCGATCCCGGCAAGTTCCATTGTTTCATTCTATACAGGCGCAAAAAGATTTACGTCGACCGGTCCAGGGACAGAGGGCCGCAGCGGCGTCCCGAGCGGTTCCCGGAGGTATTACTATCTTGGGTTCTGGATTCCTGGCGCACCCAAGATGGATTACAAGGCGCGCATAGGGCCTTTTGAACTTGCAACAGACGAGGGCGATTCGGATATGGGGAGCAGATGGAGACACTATGGGTCGCAGGAGAAGGCCCTGGCGTACCTGCGCGGAAAAAGGTGGCCGGGACTGCCGCCTTAAGCGCAGCCACCGTATTCTCGTTGACTATTCCACGGTCTCATGATAGCTTATCTGAGTATTTTTTACGTTTTCGGACGAAAGGACTACTATGGCATCAGAAGAGAACAAAAAGCAGACCCCGAGCAAGGGCAAGGCCCCCGAAGAAAAGAAAGTCGAAAATAAAAAGACACAGAGCCCTCTCAAAAAGAGCATCAAAAACCCCTTTGTGTATATCGGAACTATAGTTATTCTTGTTCTGACGATTATTGCCTTTGTCCTGATCCCGGGCGTGAGCACGGGCACTTCTTCCGGAAAAGTGCCTACTTTCGGTTCCTGGCATGGCACGCCGATACAGTATTCTTCTGATTCCTACTTTGCGGACCAGGTCTCTCAGATCAACGATTATCTCCGGCAGCAGGGGATGAACGAATCCCAGTCCCAGATGTACGCCTACCAGGTATGGCGCATGGCCTTCCAGAATACGGCAATACGCATGGCAATCCTCGATACCGCAAAGCGTTCTGGCATGAAAATCAGCGAGCAGACCATCGACGAAGAAATCACGAAAAACACCCAGTTCCAGGTCGATGGAAAGTTCTCTATCGAAAAATACAACAGCACAGCGCTCGCCACACGCATTTCGATCAGAGACAGGCTGCGCGACGACCTGTTGGTTCAGAATTACTACGGCGATTTAATGTCGGTCTCTCCCTCGACCGGAGAAATCGATTTTGTGTCCTCGATGGCGAAGCCTCAGCGCTCGATCCAGTATGTCGATATCGCATATGAGACCTTCCCCCAGGATAAAGTGCTGGAGTGGGCGAAGTCCAATGAAGCGCTGTTCAGAACAATCGGGCTCTCAAAAATCACCATCAACACGTCGCAGAAGGACGCAGAGAAAGTCCTGGCCCAGATAAAAGCCAACACCCTCTCTTTTGAGGATGCGGCCAAGAGTCATTCGAAGGATTCCTACGCCGACAAGGGCGGCGACATGGGAACAAGAGTCTTCTACGATCTCAAAGGTGAATTCCTGAATGAAAAGGACGCCGAAGCGCTTATGGCCCTCAAAAAGGACGAGATCTCCCCGGTCTATAAAGAGACCAACAATACCTGGGCCTTCTACCGCGTGAACACCGAAGCCGGCACGCCGGATTTCTCCAAGCAGTCAGTGCTCGATGAAGTGAAGAGTTACATATTCGACAAGGAAAAGAGCGTGATGGAATCCTGGGCACTGGCGAAGGCGGACGAATTTGCCGGAGAGGCTTCGAAGAGCTCCTTCGCCGCTGCCGCGAATCAGGTCGGACTCGAAGCGAAGTCTGCAGGGCCCTTCATCCTCAACTACGGAAAGCCGAGTTTCTACTTCTATGGACAGCAGATTGGCCTTTTCCAGGAGCCGTACCGTTCTCTGGACAACGCGCTCGTCGGTGCAGAAGAAAATGAAACCTTCCTCACGACGCTCTTCTCCACCGCCCAAAATGCAGTATCGAAACCCGTGGTGCTCGATGCTTCGGTGGTCGTCATGACCGTGACCGACGACAAAGAGGGTACGGACCAGGAGACTTCCTATACGAAGTTCTCTTACCCCTACTTTTTCCAGACTGCAATGGAAAATCAGATACGCAGCACTATTCTCTCTTCCAAACTGTTCAAGGACGAATTCAACAGCACCTTTGTCAAGCTGTTCAT
>Ga0228535_1001149_pt1 | contig 47580 bp, 40 predicted proteins | sample SJ1metagenome_FD_168457 | JGI IMG/M metagenome (GOLD analysis project Ga0228535, IMG submission 168457) | Enriched culture of PCE-dechlorinating microbial communities from Ithaca, New York, USA - SJ1 | ecosystem: Engineered > Modeled > Simulated communities (microbial... > Unclassified | place... | reverse complement strand
CGTCGACTGCTGCGTGCCGAAATCCGTGCCGCAGACAAACGCGGCCTGGACGCGGTCGCCGACCCGGGCATGGATTTTCTCCAGGTTCCGGAGGGCCGTGTCCGTCTGCGTCTCGAAGATCTTGTGGAGGAAATCCTGGCGCGTCACGGTCGAGATGTACCATTCGGCGATGTCCCGGATTCCCTTGGGATGCTTCAGAAAGGGCGCCGGAACAAGGGCGATGTCGCCGAGACCCGTTCCGCCGAACGTGCCGATGACGGCCCGGCCGCCGGCCGCGGCGCGCCTGGATTCCCGGTCGAAATAATCGAGGTCCGCGTCGGAAATCGGCCCGAACTCTTCCAAATTGTCTTCCGGCCGGAGCCGGCTGTCGTCGATCGGCTCCTGGCGGATGATCGTGTCGAAAAAGAAGCCGCCCTTGGGCATCCGGCCCGACGGGGGGGCCGTGGTATCGCCCCGGGGGTAGATCAGCGTGTCGCCGTCGGCGTCCCTCGTGACCTTGAAATGTTCGGAAACGAGTATCTCCAGGCCGCTGTCCAGGCGATACGGCTTCCAGTTTTCGTTCCGGAATCCGAAGAGCGTTTCGGGCGAGCAGACGGGCTCGACGTCGAGTCTCAACACGTCCTTGAGGTCGTCCTCGATCAAGCCGAGCATCTGGTAAGGCTCAAAGAGCTTGACCGGTCTCTTCTCGAGGCCGTAATGCTCGCGCAGCCCGCTCACGCAATAGACGCTCATGCCCGAGACCGCCGTCCCCCCGAAGTCGACGGGAACGGCGTCCGGCTGCCGGTGATTGAGCGCCGCCCATACCCTTTCTTTTGAGGTCATGGATATTCTCCTCTTCGTTTTTCCCCGCTTATCAAATTGAAAAGCGTCATACGACAAGCCGCTTCCTTCCCGGGAAAGCGGGGCGCGCGGGATTTTTCCGGGCGCCCGATTCCCCGTCCCTCTCGAGCCGGCGCGATACGGTCCGCCGCCGGCATTCCGTTCCCGGAGACACCGGCGAAACCTTCCGCCCGCGTCATTCGACGACGAGAACTCCGTGGATAGGCAGCTCGGGGATCTTCACCGCAAGAACTCCGTCTTTCCAAGCCCATTCCAGCCGCCCGCCGTCGGGAACCCATGTCACCCGCCGCGGCCTGGCGGGCACCCGCATGCGGATTCCGATATCCCGAAGCGCCGGGATGAAGTCCGTGAAGTTGAAGCGGTCGGGCGCCGGGCGATTGGCCGTGTTGAGAAGATGGAGGCTGAGCATTCCGTCGCGGGTCCGGCGCAGGGCGGTGTCCAGAGTCGGAGGTCCGTCGACTTCGTAGGCGGGGGAAGGGAACAGCTCCCGGGTTATCTTCCCGATGAACGCCCTGTGGAAGGGATGGTGCGCGCGGAAATAGACCGACGCCAGGGGCCCATAGACCGCGGCGACTTTTCCCCGGCCGACGCGGTTGACGGTCGCGGCGACATCCCCTTCCTTCGTCCAATCCCGGGTCGGGTACCGGTAACCGGCCGCCCGGGCCGAGGTTAAAACGACCTTCTGCCAAGCGCCGTTGGCGTTGGCGATCCCCGATTCGGAATTCAGCTCGGCCGTCACTTCCTCGGGGCCCCCGTCCAGCCGGACTCCCAGGATGGATTCGAAGAGCCGGGCGCTTTTATCGCCGAAAAGAAAAAGGCTGCCGCCTTCCCGGGCGTAAGCCGTGAGGGCCTGCTTGAAATCCGGCGAAAGCTTGTGCGAATCGGGGATGACGACCAGGGGGAAATCCTTGAGACGATGCTGAATCTGATGCTCGGTCAGGATATCCACCGAATAATGAAGCTCGAGAAGGGCATGGAGGACCCCTTCCAGGGCCTCGAACGGATATCCTCCGCCGGCATACACGCGGTCGCACTTGTCGAACAAGGTTTCGGCCGAATTCAATATGGCCACCTGGGGGACGGTCGTGCTCTTGTGGCTGGCGGCTTGCCGCCGGCGGCAGAAATCGGCCGCCTCGCTCTCCTGGCGGATGATGTCCTCGAGGACGCGGCCGGAGCGCGTGGGCGTATGATAGATCTGAAAACCGCCTCCCTGCATGAGGACGACGGCCGCCTCCTGTTTGATCTGCTCGGCGGGCTTGAGAGCCCAAAAGAGGTCTTTCCCCTTATCGAATCCCCAGGCCATGAGGTCCCAGGGCATGCCCGTCGACGCCAGATAGCGGGCTTCCACCCGCGCCCTGTCGACCGAAAGGGACGGGGAATAATCGCCGGAAAGGAAATCCAGCTTGGCCGTCACCGGCTGCGGCGAGAAACTGGTGTACATCCAGTTCGAAGTCAACTCGAGCCCGGGGTTGAAGGCATGAAGGGAATCGATCCAGTGGCACAGATACCTCTCGAAGGCGCGGCGATTGAACATCTTCCATTCGAGCCATCGCGGATCGGTGTTGACCCTGGGCGCATCCGCGTATCCCGTTTCCTTCCGCCAGGCTTGGAGCGCGGCCGGAGAATAATCCAGCTCGGCCGCCCAGCACTCGCCGTCGGCCCAGACGCCGTCGAGATCGTAAGCCGAGGTGACTTCCTTGAGCTGGGGGATGAGCAGTTCGTCCGCGTAGGGGCCGAAGACGCTTGTGGCGTTGGGATCGCGTCGGCCGTCGGCGTCAATCCGGGCCCACTCCGGATGCTCTTCGACGGCTTTGCTGTCCCAGACGCCCGAATAATGGATGAAAAGCTTGACCTTTTCCTCCTTGGTGACCTTGCGCCAGACGGCCAGGCTGTCCCTGACGATGCCGGGACTCAGCCAACCGACCTTGGCCGGGTAACCCGTATAACCGGCATGCCCCTTGCAGTCGTACTGGACGAAATCCGGCTTGACGCGCCTGAGGAGGTCACGGATATTGTCCTCGCTCGTCTCGAGGCCCAGCTCGGTGTCGTTCTTTTGGGGATGAAGGTCGAAATGAAGCCCGAAAAATGCGTCTTTTCTGGAGACGGGCTCTTTCCGGGGCTCGGACGCGGAGGGCCGGGCGTCTCCCGCCCGCCGGGATTCGATCCCTTCCCGGCAGGAACCAAGCGCGCAGGCCGCGATCAGAGCGGACATGGCGATTTTCAATATCGCGGGGAATTTCATCAAAACCTCCTCCTTGATGTGGGGTCGGGCCGTCGGCCGTCTCCGTGTCCGCCCGTGTTTCAGGACGGAGATCGGATCTCGTTCACGGCGGTTTCGATATTTTCCAGAGCCCGGCGCAGCAGGGCCCGGGGGCAGGCCAGGTTCATGCGTTCGAAGCCGAGCAGCTCATTGCCGAAGATCGTGCCGTCGTCGAAATAGACCTTCGCTTTCCTGAGGAAAAAATCGTTGAGCGCTTTCTGCTCCATCCCCAGGCCGCGGCAGTCGAGCAGGGCGAGAAACGTCCCTTCCGGCCGGATGAACCGGATGCCCGGGATCCGCCCGGCTATGAATTCCGCCGCATACTCCACGTTGCCTTCCAGGTACGCAAGGAGATCGTCCAGCCACTCGCCGCCGTGCGCATAGGCGGCTTCAAGGGCGGCGATTCCAAAAACGTTGCCCGAGCCCAATCCGATGTTCCGGAGCTGAGCCTCGTAACGGCCCAGGAGTTTTGGATTCGGGGCGATGACGACCGATGTCGAAAGGCCGGCGATGTTGAAGGTCTTGCTCGGCGCCATCAGCATCACGGTCCGGGAGGCGAGCTCCTCGGAAATCGAGGCGAACGGGAAGTGCCTGTGTCCCTTGAACACGAGATCGGAATGGATTTCGTCGGAGACGATGAGGAGATCCCTGGACACGCAGATTTCCCCGAGCCGCTCCAGCTCGTCCCGGCTCCACACCCGTCCCACGGGATTGTGAGGGCTGCACAGGATGAGCATCCGCGTCCGGCCGTCGATTCTCGATTCGAGGCCTTCGAGGTCCATGACGAAGCGGCCGTTTTCAAACTTGAGGGAGTTCCGGACGATGCGGCGGCCGTTGTTTTCCACGGAAGAATAAAACGGGCGATAGACCGGGGTCTGGATGACGATCTTGTCCCCGGGGCCTGAGAATGCCAGGATGCACAGGCTCAGCGCCGGAACCACGCCCGGCGAATGGGACAGCCATTCGCGCTTGATCTGCCAGCCGTGCCGGGCTTTCATCCAGTTCACGATGGACGTCCAGTACGAGCGCGGGGCGAGGGGGTAGCCGAAGACCGGGTGCTCCGCCCTCTTCCGGACGGCTTCGAGGACCGGCGGGGGCGCCGGAAAATCCATGTCCGCGACCCACATGGGGATGATGTCCGCGGCGCCCAACACCTGTTCGCAGAAATCCCATTTCAGCGAGGCGGTGCGGCGCCGGTCCGGCGCCGTGTCGAAATCATATCTCATCTTGGACATCGCCTTCCTTTCTTCCCGTTTGCGGACAGGCTCATGATCGTCCTCGCCCGGCGCCCGTGATCGGGCCCCTGACCCCATATCTTAAGCAATTTCGGCCGGCAAGGCAAAATGAAAAAATATCGGCCGGGCAGGTGATATCGGCCTCCATATTGAATATAATGTCTCTTCGGAAAAAAGCGGAATAGATGCGGCGATGACGAACGAAACGCGGAACGCCACGGCTCGTGAAAACGGACTCGACCGGAAGCTGGGGCTTTTTCCGCTGTCGAATATCGTCATCGCCAACATGATCGGCGCCGGGATTTTCACCACTTCCGGACTTCTCCTCAAGGACCTCGGCAGCCCATGGCTGATGCTCATCCTCTGGGCCGTCGCCGGAGTCATCGCCCTCTGCGGAGCGTTGAGCTACGGCGAGCTGGGCGCGGCCATGCCCCGGGCCGGCGGCGAATACGTTTTCCTGACGAGGCTCTTCCATCCGATTTTCGGCTTCCTCAGCGGCTGGGTTTCCTTTTTCGTCGGGTTCTCGGCGCCCATCGCCGCTTCCGCCATCGGCTTTTCCGAGTACCTCACGCGCGCCGTGCCCGGCCTTCTGCGGCCGGGAATCATGGGCGGCTCCATCGAGGCCGCCCTCCTCAAGAAAGTCTATGCCGGGCTGGCGATCGTCTTGTTCACGCTGGTCCATATGCGCGGAATTCGTTTCGGCTCCCTTGTCCAGAATTTTCTGACCATCCTGAAGGTCGGGCTGATCGCGGTGCTCGTCGGGCTGGGATTCCTCACCGGCAAGGGGGATTTCTCCCATCTTCTCCAGGGCGGGCCCGTTCCTTCGGGGTTCGCCGGCTGGAAGAGCGCCGGCCTGGCCTTGATGTGGATCATGTTTGCTTACAGCGGCTGGAACGCTTCGGCTTACATCGGTTCCGAGGTCAGGAATCCCACCAGGAACCTGCCCCGTTCCCTGATCCTGGGCACGGGGGTTGTCATTTTTATTTACCTGGCTCTCAATCTTTTGTATGTCTACGCCGTTCCGCCGGCCGAGATGAGCGGGGTCATCTCGGTGGGAGGGCTGGCCGCCGGAAGGCTCTTCGGCCGTTCGTTCGAGAATATTTTTTCGGTGTTCATCTCCTTCGCCCTTTTTTCCTCGCTGAGCGCCTATATCATCCTCGGCCCGCGCGTCTACTTCGCCATGGCCCAGGACAACCATTTTTTCAAGTTCGCCGCCAAGGTCAACCCCGTCAACCAGGCGCCGACCAAGGCGATCCTGCTGCAATGCCTGATATCGCTCGCCATCCTCGTTTCCGGCTCCTTCGAGCAGATCCTGACCTATATGGGTTTTTCGCTCGGGATCTTCCCCCTCATGGCCGTCGCGGGGGTTTTCATCGTCCGCCGAAGGGGGATGAGTCCCTACCGGATGCCCGGCTTTCCGGTTGCGCCGGTCATCTATATCGTCGCCGGCGTCCTGATTCTCATCCTCGGCTTTTTACGGAGCCCCGGGCCTTCCGCCGTGGCGCTGTTGACGGTCGCGGCCGGAATCCCCGTGTATTTCATCCTGAAAAGCGCGTACGGCCGGAAACCGGCCCGGCCCGGGTGATCCGGATCCGGAGATGATGATGAAAAGAGATCTCCCGGCCGGCGGAATGAACGGTGCCGGGATTTCCCGCCTCCCCGGGGCGGCGGGATAGGGATCTCGGGGAGACAAGGCCATGAAAAGAAAGCTTGAGATCGCCCTCCTCAGCCTGTTTCTCCTCGCCGGCATCGCGGCCGTTTTTTTGACGCGGGGAAGAGACATCGAACCGCCAGGAAGCGTCGTCCGGTCCGGGCCGGCGGAGGGAGCGGGGCTGGGGGATTCGATCACGGTCAGGAACGTGACCGGGGAACCGGTCAGCTTCGGCATCAAGCCCTACGACTCGGGGGGCGTGCCGGAGAAAAGGCTCCTGGCCGCGGGAGCGCTCGCGAAAATCAAGACCGGGACCGTCATGACCGTTTTTTACGAGCGGGCGGGCAGAGAGGTCTGGAAGCTTCTCACCCCCGGAAAGCCGTATTCCTTCAGGCATGATGAAAACGATCTCCTGGAGCTCTATCCCGGATCGCACGGCCGGTCCGACGCCGAGGACCTGGCTCCCTACGTCCCGACCCCGAAGGCCGTCGTCGACAAGATGCTCGATATGGCCGGCCTTGGGCCGGATGATATGCTCTATGACATCGGCTGCGGCGACGGCCGGATCGTCGTCACCGCAGCCCGGAGATACCGGACCCGGGGCGTGGGGATCGATATCGACCCGGAGAGAATCCGCGAATCGCGGGCAAACGCCGCCGGGGCGGGCGTGAATAAACTCGTCCGGTTTCTCGAGGAAGACGCGACGAAAACCGATATCTCTCCGGCCACCGTCGTCACGCTCTACCTGCTTCCCGAATCCAACGAGCTGTTGCGTCCCAAGCTGGAAAAGGAACTCAAGCCCGGGACGCGGGTCCTTTCCCACAACTATGAAATTCCGGGATGGGAGTCAAAACGGGTTGAATCCGCGATTGTCATGGACAGTCTGAATAAAAAGCACGAGCTGTTCCTCTATCGGAGATGAGGGCTTGCGGCCCGCCCGGCGGCTTATCCTCAAGCCGCCGCGCGGGGATCGGACGAGAACCCATCCGCCGGAGCCATCACCCCGGAGTCGAGAACCGGCGCTCCCGGGAGCCCGGGGGGCCGCGAAGGGGACCCGCCTATATCAGGAACTTGCCGTTCCTGGCGATGAACTTGCCCTTGGCCTTGATGGTGACCTTGTTGACCAGGGCGTCGTAGTGGTGCTTGCTCTTGTTGACGCCGGCGCCGTAGGAATCGCCGAGGGCGAAGTGGACGGTTCCGAAAGCCTTCTCGGCCTCGAGCATGTTCGGCGAGATGCGGGCGCCGCGGTTGGTGCCGATGCCGAATTCGCCGATGATGAAGCCGGTTTCGTCGGCGCCGATATTCCTGACGATGGCCTCTATGCCCTTCCCCTTGTGCTTCACCAGCTTCCCCCGCTCGAATTCCATCACGCCGGGTCCCAGCTTGTCATCGATGAGGCTGATCACGATTTTCCCGGAGAAAGTCTCCTCGACGGGCGCCGTGTAGCATTCCCCGGCGGGCAGGTTGCCGTGTTTCCCTTTTCGGCCGATGTCGCCGTTGTCGTTGGCCCAGCGCCGTCCCTTGACGCTGAATTCGATGTGCGTGCCCTCGGGGTTTTCAATGACGACATCGTCGGCGTCCTTCACGGCCCTTATAACCTTCTTGGTGAAGGCGTCCATTTCCTCGAAATCGATGTTGACCAGCCGCTCCATCATGTCGCGCGTGATCCCGGGCATCATGCAGATCCGGCTGTTCTTCATGCCGGCCTCCACCATGTATCCACGGAAGGGCTTTTCCTCGATCCGGGCGTCGAGCAGGTAGGCGACGGCCGTGGCTTTTTCGATCATCATCTTGAACAGCCGGGTCGGCCCTTGGATCGGCCGCAGCGTCTCGGTCATGAGATAGGTCGTCGTTTCCGCGCCGGCCTTCTTGGCCCAATGGGCCAGGGCTTCGGCGATTTCCAATTTCGGAGCATCCGTGACCAGAAGGAAACCGTCCTTGGGACCGAGCTTGAGCGATTGGTTGACCGCCCGCCCGGCCGCCTGAAAAAGCTTGGTGTTTTTCATGTCGTTCTCCCGTTTATTTCGCTTTCTTGGCGTGAGCATAGACGTACCAGCAGAGAACGGAGAAGGCGATAAGACTGATGACCTCGCCGTAGGCCGTGTACCAGGCCGAGGGCTGTCCGTCCACCCATCTTCCGTCGACAAGGACCATGGGAATGCCCAGGCTCAGGAAATGGTCGACCTTGAGAAGCTTCAAGACCGCCAGGATAATGCCCATGAGCGCCCCCCCGGCGATGAATCCGGAGGATACGAGTGTCCCCCGGTTGTTCCGCCTGTCGGCGAGATCCTTGTCCTTGGTCGATTTCTTGACGAGGTGGGAGATGACTCCCCCGACGAGAAGCGGCGTCGTCAATTGAAGGGGCAGATACATGCCCAGGGCGAAAGGCAGCGGCGGAAGGGCGGACAGCTCGCAGACAAGGGCGACGGCGGCGCCGACGCCGTAGAGCAGCCAGGTCACGGGTTCCCTGGACATCAGGGACTTGATGACGGCGGCCATGAGGTTGGCCTGCGGAGCCGCCAGGGCGCCGCTCTGGAAGGAGAAGGCCTTGTCCAGGATGAATATCGCGATTCCGACCGTGAAGGCCGCGACGAACACCCCCGCGAACTTGAAACGCTGCTGGTTGCGCGGCGTGGCTCCCAGCCAGTAGCCGATCTTGAGGTCCGTGATGAAGCACCCGGAGACGGAGAGAGCCGTGCATACGACCGCTCCGATGAGAAGCGCGACGGCCATGCCCTCGTTTCCGGAAAGCCCGGCGCCGATCAGGATGACGCTGGACAGAATGATGGTGATGAGGGTCATGCCCGAAACGGGATTCGTGCCGACGATGGCGATGGCATAGGCGGCCACGGTCGTGAACAGGAAGGACAGGATGAGGCAGACGGCGACTCCGATCAGGGCGAACTTCAGGTTGGAGATCCATAAAAAATAAAGAAACAGCCCGGCGGCCGTGAGCAGCAGGCCCACGATCATGGTGGACATCTTGAGATCCCTGTCGGTGCGGATGACTTCCGCGGCCTCGCCGTGCTTTCCCTTGAAGAGCTGCCCGAATCCCACCGAGAGCGAACGGGCCATGACCGGCATGGACTTGACGATTCCCAGGACTCCGGCCATGAAAATCGCGCCGATCCCGATGCTGCGGACGTAGGAACTGAAGATCTGGACCTCGTCCATTTGCGGGATGGGAACCGTCCCCGGATAGATCGCTTCCGGGAAATGCTGGCCCAGGAACCAGAGGACGGGGATGAATCCGAAGTGGGAGAGGAGGCCCCCGGCGACGATGATCGCGTTGTATCGCAGGCCGATGACATAGCCCAGGCCCAGGAACGCGGACAGCGCGTCGATCTTCAGGACCATTTTGGCCTTGTCCGCCATCTTTTGCGCCAGCGGAATGAAGGAGAACGTGATCAGCTCGTTCCAAGCCCTGACGGTGATGGCCAGGAACTCGTAGATCCCGCTGATGACGATTCCCAGGATGAGGGATTTCGCCGCCTCTCCGCCGGCCTCACCCGAGACCAGGATTTCGGTCGTGGCGGTTGCTTCGGGGAAGGGGAGCCTGCCGTGCTGCTCGACGCAGAAATAGCGCCGCAGCGGGATTAGAAACAGGATGCCCAGGCACCCTCCGAAAAACGTCGAAAGGAAGATTTTGAAGACGTCGATGGGGAGTCCGATGATGAACAGGGCGGGAATGGTGAAGATGGCGCCGGCGACGATGGCCCCGGAGGCCGCGCCGATGGACTGGATGATGACGTTCTCGAGGATCGTGTTCTTGCGGCGGTAGATGTAGCCGATGCCCACGGCCAGGATGGCGATCGGGATGGCCGCTTCAGGAACCGTGCCCACCTTGAGGCCCAGGTAGGCGATGGAGAAGGTGAAGAACAGGGACATGAAAAGGCCCCAAACGACGGAGCGGACGGTGATTTCGGGGATCCTCTGATCCGAGGGAACGAAGGGCACGTATTTCCGGCCGGGGGGCAGCTCCTGGTAGGCCTCGGGGGGAAGCGTTTTCTTGGCGGTCTCCATGACACGCTCCTTTCACGATCTATTCGAAATTCAAGGCGCAGAGGCTTGCCGGCCGCTGATCAATCTCCGGAGAACCTGGATAAAACCTCCGAATTCGTTCTGGTGAAAAGTTCGTAATTGATCTTGGTCCCGCGCTCCTCGCGGGCCTTGGCGATGTAAGACTGGAGAAACTTGTTTTTCTTGCTTTCGAGGAGCGCCGACCGCTCCTTCTCCTTGTCCTGCTCGAAGTCCGCGGCCGTCGCTTCTTTTTTCTGGAGAAGCCGGAAGAGGGCATATCCGCCTTCGACCGCCATGGGTTCGGAGACCTGTTCGGGCTCCATGGAGAAAAGGAGCTTGTCGACCTCGGGATTCTGTCCGACGAGGCTGATGTATTGCTCGCGCTTGTGCTCTTCGACGGTCTTCCATTCCAGCTTGTTTTTTGCGGCGATATCCGGCCAGTTGCCGGGTTTGAGCTGGGCCCTCACTTCCTTCAGCTTTTCCAGGGCCCTGGCGTCCTTTTCCTTATCCAGGATTTCTTTTTCGACATCCGCCTTCACGTCCTCGAGCGTGGCGTCGCGGGGCGACTCGATTTTTTGCAGCTGAACGATTCCTATGCCGTCATAAGTCTGGATGGACTTCGAGATCTCCTTTTCCTTCAGGGCGAACAGCGCCTCGCTGATGGTCCCGGAATTGTCGACGCCGTCGAGCGGCCCGCCCTTCTTGAGGGGGCCCGTGCTCTTGACGGCGAAGCCTTCCTTCTGGGCCGCGACGTCCAGGCTTTTTTCCTTCTGCGCCCTTTTTTCGAGCCGGTCGATTTTCTCGGCGGCCGCCTGGCGGCTTTTCCGCGACGTGAGGATGTTCACCAGGATGTCCCTGACCTCGGACAGCGGCCGTTCGCTGGCCTCCGTTTTTTCCGTGACTTTAAGAATGGAGGCCCCGGAGCCGGTCTCGATGACCCCGGAGTTCTTGCCCTGTTCCATGTTCCGGATCTCGGCTGTTTCCTTGGGGTCCAGAGCCCTCCAGTCGTTGAGGCCCCAGTCTCCGCCGTCCTTGGCCTTTTCGTCCTTTGAAAACTGGCGGGCCAGAGCGCCGAAATCCTCGCCCCCCTCGATTCTTTTCAACACATCCCCGGCCTGGGAAAGGACGGCCTCCCGGTTCTGCCCTGAAAAAGGAAAAAAGATCCGGCTGACCCTGTATCCCTCCGGATTCTTGAACTCCCCGCGGTACTCCTTGTAGGCTTCCTCGATTTCGGACTCCTCGATTTTGATCCCCTTCTTGAGCTCCTCCATGCCCAGGAACACATAATCGGCCACCCGTCTTTCGGGCATCCTGAACCTGGATTTGTTTTGCTCGAAGTAGCTTTGCAGCCGGGCGTCCGTTGTTTCGGGGACTTCCAGCTTGTCTTTTTCGATCACCAGGTATTCGATCCTGGCCGTTTCCTTGTCTTTCTTGTAGCCCTCCCAGACCTCATCCGGGGTCACGGTTATGCCCGCCGTGAGGACACTGACGAGCTTGGCCAGGATGACCTCTTTCTTGAGGTTTTCCTCGAATTCGCCCAGCGGGATCCTGTTCCAATCGAGGATCTGCTTGTAGTGGTCGAACCCGACGAATTTTCCGTCCCTCTGAAAGACGGGAAAGGAAATGATCTTGTCGCGCACTTCCTCGTCCGAGGCCCGGATTCCCATATCCCGGGCGATCTGCAGGAGGAGGGTCTGCTGGATGAGCTGCTCCAGCACCTGCTGGGGAATGTTCATCTGCTCGATCATCGTCCTGGTGATGCCGCTGTATTCTTTTCTCGCGGCTTCAAGACGGTCCCGCAGGATCTGATAGTAGGCTTCCTCCGATATCTTCGTCTTGCCGACTGAGGCGAGAACTCCCGTCCCTCCGCCTTCGCCCAGGCGGCCCGCGCCTCCCCAAATGGCGAAAATCGCGACGATAAAGGTCGCGATGACGATCCAGAGAGTCGGCTTCAGGGATTTGACATTTTTTCGCATCGCTCTTAGCATGGCTTTACCTCGAGTCCATTTTTCCCGGTGCACAAGGCCGTAGAGGATCCTCCCGCCTGCCCGCAGACGGCAAAACGGCGCCCATTCAGACCGAGTCCTTGGACAGCCGGGTCATATTTTTATTGAAAAGCGGTTTGAGTCTTTCGTAGGTCGTTTCCAGGTCTTCGACGATGATCCTGGTCCGGCTCAGCAGGGGGAGGAAATTGGAGTCCCCCGTCCAGCGCGGAATCACGTGGAGGTGGAAATGCTCGGCGATGCCGGCCCCGGCGCAGCGGCCGAGGTTCATGCCCGCGTTGAAGCCGTGGGGGCTGTAGTGCCTGCGCAGGATTTTGAGACAGAGCTTCCACATGTCCATGAACTCCGCGCTCGCCGCCGGCGTCGCCTTTTCGAAATCGGCCATATGCCTGTTGGGAATGATCATCAGATGACCCGTCGTATAAGGGAACTTGTTGAGCATGATGAAGTTGTGGCTTCCGCGGCAGAGGATGTAGGATTCGTCATCGGATTTCCGCCGCCGGGCCTTGCAGAAAACGCAGTCCTTGTTCTTGTACACGTTGCGCACGTAGTCTTCCCTCCAGGGCGTGGCGATGTATCTCATCTATTTGTTGTTGATCGACTCTTTGAGGAGCTTGCTGGGCTTGAAATACAGCACTTTTTTCGGAGGGACCTTGACCGGCTCCCCCGTCCGCGGATTGCGGCCCGCCCGCGAGGTCCGTTTCCGGAAACGGAAACTTCCGAACCCGCGGATTTCGATTTCCTCTCCCTTGAGAAGGGCTTCTTTTATGGCCTCGAAAAACATGTTCACGCCCTGTTCGGCTTCCTGCTTGGAGATATTCAACTCCATGGAAATCTTGCTGATCAGATCAGCTTTTATCATGGGATTCCTCCTTTTTGCGGGCCTTTTTGGGAGCTCGGAATTGCTTGAGTTGATCTCTCATGATATCGCCGAGAGTGAGCCCATGATCCTGGCTTTCCATATAGCGGTAAAACTCCTGTTTCTGTTGCTCCATCTGCGCCTGCCGGAAGCTCAGCGAAATCTTCTTGGCGGCGGGGTTGAGCTTGATGATCATGGCATTGCGCTCGTCGCCGACCGAGAAGGCGTCGGACGGTTTCTCGATTTTCTTCTCGTCGAGTTCGGCTAGAAAAACCACGCCTTCGATGCCGGGGATGATTTCGACGAAAACCCCGAAGTCGGTGATCCGGACGATTTTCACCTTGACAACGTCCCCGATTTTCTGGCGGTTGAAGAAATCCTCCCAGATGTCGCCTTCGAGCTGTTTCATGCCCAGGGAGACTTTCTGCTTCTCCACGTCGATATTCAGGATAATGGCCTCGGTTTCCTGGCCGACCTGGAGTTTCTCGGAGGGGTGTTTGATCTTTTCCCAGGAGATGTCCGAGATGTGGATCAGGCCCTCGATGCCCTTTTCGACCTCGAGGAAGGCGCCGAAGTCGGTGATGCTGGTGATGACGCCCTTCACCCGGGATCCGACCCCAAACTTCTGCTTGAGGACCTCCAGGGGATGCGGACTCGTCTGTTTGAGGCCCAGCGAAATCCTTTTGGTGGAGGGGTTGACGTCCAGGATGCTCACGACGACTTCCTGACCCGCCGTCAGCACCTTTTTGGGATGGACGAGTTTCCTCGACCAGCTGAGGTCGGAGATGTGGATGAGTCCCTCGACGCCCTTCTCCAGCTCCACGAACGCGCCGAAATCCGTCAGGTTGACCACCTTTCCGTTGACTTTCTGGCCGGCCTGATACTTTTTCTCGATATCGAGCCAGGGATCCGGCGTCAGCTGTTTATAGCCGAGGGAAATCTTTTCGTCCTTCTCGTTGAAATCGAGGACGACCACTTCGACGTCCTGTCCGGTATGGAAGACGTCGGACGGGTGATTGATCTTGCCCCAGGAGATGTCCGAGATGTGAAGGAGCCCCTCGATGCCCCCCAGATCGACGAAGGCGCCGAAATTGGTCAGCGTTTTCACGCAGCCCTTGATTTTTTCTCCCTGCTTGAGGTGGCTGAAAACGCGGCGTTTTTTCTTTTCCCGCTCGTCCTGGAGAAAGAGCCTCCGGGAGACGAGGGCGTTTTCGCTTTTACGGTCGAACTTGATGACCTTGAACTTGAAGGTCTGGCCGAGGAGGGAATCCGGGTCTTTGACGATCCGGATGTCCGCATGGGAATCCGGCAGAAAAGCGTCGATGCCGACGTCGACGGTGTAGCCGCCTCTCGCCTTTTCCTTGATGGTTCCGGTAACCCAATTGTTGTGGTTGAAGGCTTTTTCCAGAGTGTCCAGCGCCCGCAGAGAATCGGCGCGTTTTTTGGAGAGAAGGAGATAACCGTCCTTGAGGTCGGTCCGCTCAAGGGTGGCTTCGATCTCGGTCCCGGTCTTCAGCTCTTTCAGGGCGTTCGGGTCCTTGAAATCCTCCAGAGGGATCACGCCCTCCGTCTTGAACCCGATATCGACCAGCACGTGGGTCGGCGTTACCTTGATGACTTTCCCTTTGACGACCTTTCCCTGGCTGATTTCCTTGGTGCTGAATTGATACCTGTCTAAAAGATCGGCGTATTCTTCGGACGACATTTTGCCGTCCTTGTCTGGATGTTTGGTTATCTCGGACATTGGACACTCTTCTCCTCGTCGAAATTCTCCGCGAAGCTTTCTTGGATTTTACGAACAGCTTCTTCTATGGCCTCAGGGGGAGTCGATGCTCCTCCCGAAATTCCGATTTTTTCAGCACCCCGGAGCATCCGGGGCGTGATCTGGGCCGCGTTTTCGATGAAATGCGTGTTGGGCAGGATGCGTTTGGAGATCTGGAAGAGCTTGGTCGTGTTGGAGCTCGATTTCCCGCCCACAATGAACAGCGTGTCCACGCGGGCGGCCAGCTCCGAGGTGGACTTCTGCCGGGTTTGCGTCGACAGACAAATGGTGTTGTAAACCTTGAGCTCGGAGGTCCTTCCCACGAGAGCGGCGACGACCTTTTCAAAGAGATAGAGATCCTGGGTGGACTGGGCGATGACGGCCCTTCTTTTCCTGACCGGCAGGCTTCCGGCCTGCTTTTCGTTCTCGATGACGACGCCTTTGCCCCGGCTGTAGCCGATGAGCCCGCGGGTTTCCGGGTGCTCTTTGCTGCCGACGATGACGATCTCCTGGTTTCCGGCCGCCTGGGCCTGGACGAGTTCCTGTATTTTCCGGACGATGGGGCAGGTCGCGTCGACGACCTTGATTTTTTTCCGCTTCAGAAGCGCGTACACCTGGGGGGAGACTCCGTGGCTGCGGAGTATGACCGTGCCGCCGGGGCTGAGCCCGTCCGGCCCGTCCGCCGAGCGGATGCCCAAGGATTCGAGGTCGGCGATGACCTGGGGATTATGAATCAGGTCACCGAGTGTCGACACATCACCGGATTCACGGCGGCGTGTGCGCTTCGCGATGTTCAAAGCCCTTTTAACTCCGTAACAAAGGCCGCAGTTTTCAGCGACAATGATTTCCATGATCAGGCAAACCTGAGATAGCCGCTTATACTATATAAAAACGGCCCGTTTGTCAATATACAAAACCCGCCTAAGTATAGGTGAAATATGGAACTTAGGAAATTCCGGCCGCGGCCGCCGAACTCAATTCTCCGAATTTTTCTCTTCCTGGAGGATTTTTGAGATCTCTTCTTCCGACGGAAGCTCGTCCAGGCTGTTGAGCCCGAAGTACTGAAGGAATTTCTCCGAGGTCTTGTAGACGAGAGGATTGCCGGGAGCCTTTTTCCGCCCGATGATCTTGATCAGCTTCTTTTCGAGAAGCGTCTTCAGGGAGGATGACGAATCAACGCCCCGCAACGCGGAGATCTCGGCCTGCGTGATCGGCTGGTGATAGGCCACGGTGGAAAGCGTCTCCAGCGCCGCCGAGGACAGTTTGCTCTTCCGCTCGATCTGGAGGAAGCGCCGCACGCATGGATCATGATCGGGCTTGGTCGCGAAGATGTAGCCGCCCCCGGACGGGACGACCTGGATTCCGCGGTCCTCCGACTCGTAATCCCGGATGATCCCGGCCACGGCGAGTTCGATGTCCTCCCTGGTCGAATCCTCGATGACGGTCAGGATCTTGTCCACGGTCAGAGGTTCCTGGGAAATGAAGATGAGCGCTTCGATCGTTTCCTTGAGTTTGCTTTTCATCGATGGGAGGTCCTTCGCGGTTCTTTGCGCAGCCAAACGCGGATCGTCTGGAACAGCTCTTCCTGAACGGCCGCCACGAGCCTGGATTTGATGAGTTCCAGGAGGGCGAAGAAGGAAACGAGGGCTTCCTCCAGGGACTCCTGGCGCTCGAAGAATTCTATGAAATCCAGATACGCCTCTCTTTCCAGGAGGCCCATGATCTCCTTCATCTTTTCCTCGAGGGAGACGTCCTTGCCCTTGATGACGCGGTAGGCTTCGGCCTTCTTCCTCTTCATGATGACGAAAAAGGATTCCGCCAGTTCGAACAAAGAGACCTCGATGAAATCCAGGTCTCCCTCGCCGGGCAGGGGAGGCGGAAAACTCCTCTTCCATTGGAGGAGCTGCTGGTCCTCCCTGTCGCGGAGGACCGAGCAGGCCGCCTTGATTTTCTCAAATTCCATCAGGCGGTCGACGAGGACCCGGCGCGGATCCTCGTCCTCGGCGAGGTCTTTTTCCCGGGGAAGGAGCATCTGCGATTTGATATAGATCAGCAGCGCCGCGACGAACAGGAACTCGGCTTCCCGGTCGAGATTGATCACCTCTTTGCGGTCGAGATACTCGAGATAATCGCTGGTGATGGCGGCGATGGGTATATCGTGGATGTCGATTTTTTTCTTGCGGATGAGAAAGAGGAGCAGGTCGAGGGGACCCTCGAACACGTCCAGGCGAACCTGGTAACCGTCCGCGGTTTCAACTTGATTCATGATACTTTCCGCCTATCGCCTCGGGCTCTCCATCCCGCCGTGGTTTTTTCCCGGGGAAAGAAAGGCGGCGGGGGGCGCCGCCTGTCCGGTCCGGCTTGAGAGTCCCTTCGGACCGGCGCGGCCCATGAGTCGCCGGGAGTTAAAATCCGATCGCCGCCCTGACCTCCTCCATCGTCTTTCCGGCGGCCTCGCGAGCTCTCCGGTCGCCGTCTTCGAGAATATCCCAGACAAGGTTGGGATGGGCTTCGTAATTTTTCCGTTTATCCCAGTAGGGGATGAGCAGGCGGATCAGGGCGTCGATGACGACCTCCTTGCATTCCAGGCATCCGACCGACGCCGTCCGGCAGCCGTCGGCCAGCTTATCGCGCCGGTCCCTTTCCACGAAAGCTTTGTGGAGCGTGAAGACGGGGCAATCGCCGGGCTCCCCCGGATCCGAGCGCCGCTTGCGCCGCGTATCGGTGACCATGGTCGAGACCTTTTGCCTGATGACTTCCGGAGAATCCTTCAGGAAGATCGCGTTCCCGTACGACTTGCTCATTTTCCTGCCGTCCGTGCCGGCGAGCTTCGGGACTTCGGTGAGGAGCATCTGCGGCTCGGGAAAGACGGGCCCGTAGATGCGGTTGAAGCGCCGCGTGATCTCTCTCGCCAGCTCCAGGTGATAGGCCTGGTCCTCGCCGACGGGAACGACATCCGCCTTGTAGATGATGATGTCCGCCGTCTGAAGAAGCGGATAGCCCAGGAAGCCGTAGGTGTTGAGATCCTTGTCCGTCAGCTCCTGCTGCTGCTCCTTGAACGTCGGGACCCGCTCCAGCCAGGGCAGCGGCACGATCATGGATAGAAGAAGGTGGAGTTCTGCGTGCTCCTTCACCCGGGACTGAACGAAGAGCACGCACTTGGAGGGGTCGATCCCGCTCGACAGGAGATCGGTGGCCAGCTCGAACGTATGGACCTTGATCGGCTTCGAATTCATATAATCGGAGCTGAGCGCATGCCAGTCGGCGATAAAAAAGAAGCAGCGGTGGGTTTCCTGGAGCTTCAGCCAGTTGCGGAACGCGCCGACGTAGTTTCCCAGGTGGGCCGACTGGGTCGGCCGGATTCCGCTTAAAACGACTTTTTTCGTTGTTCCATTCATGGGGGATGCCTAAAAGAAAATCATGGTGAAAATCAGAAGTTGGACGGGACGGGTGATCAAATCGAGCACTCCGAGATAGATGAGGATGAGGACGATGAAGAACCCGTAAGGGCGGAGGCGCTCGTATTTCCGGGCGGCCTGCTCGGAGATCAATCCCTCGAGGACGCCGCTCCCGTCGAGGGGAGGGACAGGGATCAGGTTGAATATGGCCAGGTAGGTATTGATCAGGATGGCGTAAAAGAGGATCAGGGACAGCCCTTCCAGGGGGTAAAAACCACGCGGGAAATTCTGGTGATTGATCAGGAAGCTTCGCAGGAAGGGGGTGATGGAGGGGCTTGCGAATTTAAGAATCATCATGACGACCATGGAGACCGCCGCGGCCAGGAGATTGGCCGCCGGCCCGGCCAGGGAAATCCAGAGGTTGTCTTGCCGCGGATTCCGCAGGTTGCGCGGATCGACCATGACCGGCTTGGCCCAGCCGAACGCCGGCGCGCCGATGAGGACCAGGACGAGCGGGAGCAGTACGGTTCCGATTGGATCGATATGGGCTATCGGGTTCAAACTCACGCGGCCCATCCCGTAAGCCGTGGGATCTCCTCTTTTCAGGGCCGCCCAGCCGTGCGAAGCCTCATGGATCGTGATGGCGAAAAGCAGCACGAAAAGACTGATGATGATCGATAAAACGTCCATTTTGACTAAGCTATCATATATCACAGGGCGCGATATCCGGTCAACGTGGTTATGACGAAAGGGGGAAAAGCGGGGTGGGATTGGCCCGGACCGCCGTTGAGGAGCGGGACGCGCCGGCTCCCCTGCGCCATGGGTTCCGCGTCCGCGGGGGCGCGACGGCCGGATATCCGGACCGCCCGCCGGAGATCTCCGGATTCCTGACGGCGCCGGCGGCTTTTTTCCGGTTTTCCTCTCCGGCGATCCTAGCCCTTGAGGATCTTCTGGACCTCGTCCCTGTCGACGTCGGTGATGAACGGGATGCCGCTGATGTCCGCCGCATCCCGCGTGATCGCCGCGATGTCGTCGCGGGCGATGTAATCCAGCGTGAATTTGCGGCCGCCGGCCATCAGCTGCCGAAGCCCCTGGCTCAGCCGTTCGAAGTACGTATAGACGCCGATGGCGCCCGGCGGGAGCTCGTTGAAGCGGGCGCCGAAGCGGTGCTTCAACTCGGGGGCGGTGACGAAAATTTCGTCCCGGGAACTGCCGAAGCGCTCGACATAGACCGGGATTTGCCCGTCGCTGATCCGGCTGCCGATGGTTTTGCCCACCATGGCCGCGGCCATGGGCGCGCGGGCCATGCCGACGAGCCTGACATACGGGGCGCCGAGGGCGAGGACCTTGAATATCTGGTCCTCGAAGGTGATTCCTCCGGCGAAGGCCATGTCTGGAACGTATTCGCCCTGTTTGTGCAGCTGGTCGGCGTACTTCCAGGTCAGAGACCAGATCTCGACAGCCGGAATGCCCCATTCGTTCATCATCCGCCAGGGGCTCATGCCCGTCCCGCCGCCGGCCCCGTCGACCGTCAAAAGGTCGAGCTTGGCCTTGGAGGCGTACTTGACCGCCCTGGCGAGATCGGCCGGCCGGTAAGCGCCCGTCTTGAGAAAAACGCGTTTGGCCCCGGCCGCGCGCAGCTCCTCGACCCGCTTCAAGAAGTCTTCCTCATCGACCATGCCCATGCGGGAATGGCGTTCGAACTCCTTGAAGCTGCCTTTCTCGAAGGCTGTGACGACGCCGGGGTCGTCCGGGTCGGGAAGCACGATATAGCCTTTTTTCTTGAGAGACTGCGCCTTCTTGACCGTCTTGAGCTTGACCTCGCCGCCGATGTCCTTGGCCCCCTGGCCCCACTTGAGCTCGACGGTCTCGATACCCAGCCGGTTGATGGCGTATTCCTGGACGCCCAGCCGGGTGTCCTCGACGTTGGCCTGGACGACGACGTCGCCGTAGCCGTCCTGCCAGTCCCGGAAGGACTTGATGCGGAATTCCATGTCCGGGGAGCGGACGACCTTGCCGTTCTTGAGTTCCGTCTCATCGTCCATGCCGCAGACGTTTTCTCCGATGGTCAGGATCGTGCCGGCGATGGCCGCCCCGCCTCCGAGCCCGGCCCAGTTCTGCTTGGCGATGTTGGTCGACCCCATGCCCGAGATGACGAAGGGCAGCTTGAGCTTGATGTCCTTGTTGCGGCCGATCCTCGTCTCGGTTGTGACCTTTTCGAAAGTCGCCTTGTCGCTGTCGGCGGGCACTCCGCAGGCGCCCTTGGCCGTTCCCATTATGCTGAAGTGGGAAAGATCGACGGGATAATCCTTCTCGCAGGCCGCGGTGATGATGCCGAACGGCTGGGGATAGAGGACCTCGTGGCCGCGGTAAGCGGATTTCCCGATTTCGCACATTCCGATGCAGCCGTCCACACAGGTCACGCACATCCCGCTGAAGGGGCTGATCGACCCTTCCGTCCGGTTCTTGGTCAGTGTGGCGGCGCTTCTGTTGAGCTTCGTCAAACTCGGCATTCGATTACCTCCTCGATATCCTTGCGATGCTATTCTCAGGGTTCATGTTTCAAACCCGCTCAGGCCTTTTTTTCCCGGACGCAGGTGCCGCAGCGGCCCGCGTCGTACATCCAGCACTGGAGGTCGTCATAATATTCCAGGCAAGTCGGCTCCATGGCCAGGCAGGCGTTGCACAAGGCGGTCTCGGCTTTCGGCCCCTGGCAGCGGAGCTGGCAGGCGGGGCAGATGTACATGCAGGCTCCGCACAGCCGGCAGACGTCGGAGCGCATGTCGAAGGGCGTCGAGATCTTCCGCCTGTGGCCCCGCTGCTGGAAGCCGATGGCCCGGGCGTCCATCTGCTCGGCGCAGATCCGCGTGCACAGGCCGCAGAGAACGCACTCCTCGTTGCGGGGCGTGAACCGGACCCGGGTGACTCCGAATTTCGAGGCCAGGTCCTGGAGGACCTTGGAGCCGGGCGCGACGGAGAGCATGAGCTCGATCATCATCCGCCGCGAAGCCCAGACCCGGTTGGTGTCGGTCCGGACGACGAGCCCCTCCTCGGCGGGATAGGTGCAGGCCGTCACCAGCTTCGATTTGGGCGGCTCACCGATTTCGACGAGGCAGAGGCGGCAGCCGCCGAACTCGGTGAGCCCTTCGTGGTGGCAGAGGGTCGGTATTTTCAAGCCGTAGAAGCCGGCGGTTTCAAGGACCGTCCAGCCCTCCTCGGCCTTGACCGTTAAACCGTTGAGGATGAATTCGATCATGTTTCACGTCCCATCGCTTTTTTGGCGTCGCGCGTTTCGAGCTCGCAGCGCAGGCAGCGTTTCGCCTCCTTCATGGCGAGCTCCCTGGTGAACCCCGTCTCGATTTCCTCGTGCCCGGTCCTCCGTTTCGCCGGCGGCAGGTGAGGCATCTTGGATCTCTTGGTATTCCGGGCTTCTTCCTCCGTGAGTTTGACCGGCTCGACGTATCGCGAGGGCCGCGTCACTTCATGGACGTGGACCAGGCTGCGTCCTTCGAGATAACTCTCGATGGACCGGGCCGCGGTCTTGCCCGCGGCCATGGCCTCGACGACGCTGCTCGGACCCGAGACGACGTCTCCGCCGGCGAAGACGCCGGGACGCGTCGTGGCCATGCTGGCCGGATCGACGATGATCGTGCCCCATTCCGGCGACAGCGTCAGTCCGTCGCTCTCCTTGAGATAGGGCGTATAGGCCCGCTCGCTGATGGCCAGGATGAGCGTGTCGGCCGGGACCTGGAATTCGGATCCCGGGACGGGCACCGGTCTCGCCCGGCCGCTCGCGTCCTTGTCGCCGAGCTTCATGCGGATGCACTCGACTCCGGCGACTTTCCCCTCGCGGATGCGGATACGAACCGGGGCGACGAGATATTCGATCTTGACGCCCTCCTCGAGACCGGCTTCGATCTCTTCGGGATAGGCGGGCATCTCTTTGCGGGTGCGGCGGTAGAGGATCGTGGTTTGTTTGACCCGCCTGTCACGGAAGGCGACCCGGGCGGCGTCGACGGCCGAGTTGCCCCCGCCGATGACCACGACCCGGCCGCCGAGCTCGACCGGGATGCCGAGATGGTGGTCCTTGAGGTATTCGAGGGCCTGGAGAACTCCCTCCGCTTCCTCCCCCGGGACGCCCATTTCCAAAGGCCTGTGGGCGCCGGTCGCCAGGAACACGGCTTTGTAGCCCTGGCGGAACAGGTCGTCCAGCGAGAAGTCCTTGCCCAGGGTCATGTTGGTCTTGATGCTCAGGCCGCAGTCCGCCAGGTAATCGAGGTCGTCTTGAAGGACGTCCTTGGGCAGGCGGTGGTCGGGAATGGTCACCCGGAGCATGCCGCCGGCGACCGGCAGGGATTCGAAAACCCTTACGGCAAAGCCCTTCTTGATCAGCTCGTAGCCGGCCGCCAGCCCGGCGGGGCCGGCCCCGACGATCGCGACCTTATCGGTCCGGGTGACGGGGAATTTCGCCGCGGCGTTCAGCCCCTTGGCCCGCGCCCAGTCCATGACGAAGCGTTTCAGGGCGCGGATGGCGATGGGCTCCCCCGTTTCCCCGGCCCGGCAGGCCGATTCGCAGGCCCGGCTGCAGACCCGGCCGCAGACCGAGGGCAGGGGATTGTCCTTGCGGATGACCCGGAAAGCCTCTTCGTATTCCTTTCGGGCGATGAGGCCGATGTAGCTCGAGGCCTCCTGTCCGATGGGGCAGGTGTACTGGCAGGGCGCCGAGACGATCTCCTTGCAGACCATGGCCGGGCATCTTTTTTCGAGGACGTGTTTTTCGTATTCGGCGCGAAAGTAGCGCAGGGTGGACAGCACGGGATTGGCAGCCGTCTGACCGAGCCCGCAGAGGGAGGCGTCCTTGACCGTGACGGCCAGTTCCTCGAGGAGGGCGGTATCTTCGAGCGTTCCCCGGCCGTCGGTGATCTTGCCGACGATCTCCCACATGCGCTGCGTGCCCTCGCGGCAGGAGACGCACTTGCCGCACGACTCGTCGCGCAGGAAATTCAGGAAGTACTTGGCGATGTCGACCATGCAGGTCCTGTCGTCCATGACGATCATTCCGCCCGATCCCATCATGGCTCCGGCGGCGGTCAGGCTCTCGTAGTCGACCGGGAGGTCCAGAAGCTTGGCCGGGATGCACCCGCCCGAGGGCCCGCCGATCTGGACGGCCTTGAACGCCCGCCCGCCCGGGACGCCTCCGCCGATGCCTTCAATGATCTCGCGGAGCGTGATGCCCATGGGGACTTCGACGAGGCCCGTGTTGTTGATCTTGCCGACGAGCGAGAAGATTTTCGTTCCTTTGCTCGCGTCCGTTCCCAGGCCGGCGAACCAGGCGGCTCCCCGGCGGATGATGTTGGGGATGGTCGCCCATGTCTCGACGTTGTTGATGACCGTCGGCGATTGCCAGAGTCCCTTGCGCGCCGGGTAGGGAGGCCTTTGCCGCGGCATGGCGATCTTCCCCTCGACCGAGGCGATGAGCGCGGTTTCCTCGCCGGAGACGAAGGCGCCCGCGCCCTGGACGATCTCCAGGTCGAAATCAAATCCCAGGCCCAGGACGTCCCTGCCGAGAAGGCCGTATTCCCGGGCCTGCCGGAGGGCGATCTCGACGCGCTTGATGGCCAGCGGGTATTCGTGCCGGATGTAGATGAAGCCTTTCTCGGCGCCGATGGCCCTGGCGCCGATGGCCATGCCCTCGAGAACGGCGTGGGGATCGGCTTCAAGGACGGAACGGTCCATGAATGCGCCGGGGTCCCCTTCATCGCCGTTGCAGATGATGTATTTCGGCGTTTTCTTTTGATCGGCGCAGGCCGCCCATTTTTTGCCCGTGGGGAAGCCCGCCCCGCCCCTGCCCCGAAGCCCCGACGCGGTGATTTCCGCGAGGATCGTCGCGGGCGTCATGTCCGTCAGGGATTTGCCCAGGGCCTCGTAGCCGTCGAAGGCGATGTATTCGTCGATCTTTTCCGGGTCGATCCGGCCGCGGTTGCGGAGGACGATGAGCCGCTGGTGCTTGAAGAACTCGATATCCTTCATCTTCGGCACCGGCTTGTCCTCGGCCGGCGGAATATACATCAGCTTCTTGACGGGCCGTCCCTTGAGAAGGTGCTCTTCGACGAGGCGGGGGACGTCCTCGACCTTGAGGAGCTGGTAGAAGACGCCGTCCGGCTGAACCATGACGATGGGGCCCCGCTCGCAAAAGCCGTTGCATCCCGTGGCGACGACCTGGATCTCGTCTTCAAGGCGCCGCTTCCGAATTTCCTTTTCGACGGCCTCTTTGATTTTAAAGGATCCGCAGGAAACGCAGCCCGTGCCGGCGCACACCAATAAATGAGCTCGATACTGTTTCAAGGGGCCTCCCTTAGTACATCGTTTCGCTTCCGACGGCCAGGACGTATTCGGTCACGATCCGTCCGCCCAGGACGTGCTCGACGAAGATCATCCTCATTTTTCGCGGAGTGAGGTCGCCGTACTTGACCGGGGGCCGCCCCTTGATCTCGATCGTCGCCATGGGTTCCCTGTTGCACAGCCCGGCGCAGCCGCTGGTCGTGACGATGATGTCCTGCGCCCCGGCCTTCCGGATCTCGTCGAGGAGGGCGTCCATGATGTCGCGCGCTCCGGCGGCGATGCCGCACGTGCCCATGTGGACCGTCACGCGCGCCCGGCCCCGGCCGTCCCGGATGGTCATCAGGGATTTCGTTTTTTCCCGGATCTCGGCCAGGTCCTGGATGCGAAACTTCTTTTGTCCGGCCATCGGGTTTCCCTCCTTTCCGTCATTTTTTCCGGGTCTTCCCCGGGGCCTTGGTCCGGCGGCGCTTATCGAGGACAGGCCCGACTTTGCGGATCGTCGCGTGCCCGTGGTACTCGCCGTCGACGACGACGACCGGGCCGATGGCGCAACACCCCAGGCAGGCGACCGTCTCCAGGGTGAACTGGCCGTCCCGGGTGTTCTGCCCGGCCGCGACGCCGAGCTTCCGCTCGATCTCGTCCAGGATTTTCTGGCCGCCCCGCACGTGGCAGGCTGTCCCGAGGCAGACCAGGCAGGTGTGCTTGCCGCGGGGCACGAGGCTGAAGGCCCGGTAGAAGGTGGCGACGCCGATGACGTCGATCAAGGGCATGCCGAGCGCGGCGGCGACCCGGCGGAGGGATTCGGGAGGAAGGTGGTTGTACTCGGACTGGATGTCCAAGAGGATCGCGATCAGGTTTTTCTTGAGGCCTTGGTGTTCGTTGATGATGGATTGGATTTTGTCTTTCTCGACAGCCAAAATCGTTCCTCCAGTGTTCGGAATCATTTTCGCGGCCGTGATTGACGAAAAGCGGTCAACAGGCAAAAGACGGAACCGCCCACGACGAAAGACGCGGTTTCAGGACAGCGGAGCGGAAATCCGGCCAAGGGGGGACCGGGCCGCCCTGAAGCGCTTTTTATCGATTCCCACCAGGTTCGCAAAAAGCACATGCGAGAAGAGCCGATTTATAACAAATCGATTTCGCTTTTGTCAAGGCCGGATCCCCGCGCGGGCGCCGGTCAAGACGCGCCGATTTTTTCGAGGCCGCTCCGGAGCTCTTTCTCGATGATCCCGATGAGGCCGGGGTCGGCCCGGAACGGGGCGCGGGATTTCCCGAAATAGCGGCGGCTCGCGAACCTGAACGCCCGGCCGTTTTGCGTATGGCGGTAATGGAAACCGATTTCCGGATGGCCGAAAACGAGCGTCATCAACGTCCCCTTCATGTTTGTCAACGGCGGCCTGTCGATGTGCCGGAGGCGGAAGGTGGCCGTGACTTTCGTGCCCCGGCCGGCGGCCGAAGTGATCGACATTTTCCCGCCGCAGTGCTCGGCCGCCTGGGCTAGAAGCGGGATGCCGAGGCCGGTCCGCTTGCCCTTGGTCGTGAAGAAGGGATCGAAGGCCAGGCCGGTCGTTTCCTCGGACATCCCCGGCCCGTCGTCCGTCAGCCGGATCGTCAGGACATCGCGTTTTTCGTTCGCGTTGACGGCTATAGCGATCCGCGTCGCCCCGGCCGAGATGGCGTTTTCCGCGATGTCGAGAATGTGCAGGGAGAGGTCCTCCATCATGATTCGCGGACGCTCCTTCCGCGCTCTTTCCGGAGGGCCATCCGGATTTCCCCGAAGGCGGGAGCCGCCATAAGAAGATCCGTCGAAGGCCGGCCGATATCCTCGGGCCGGTGGGCGTCGGAGAACCGGACCATGGGGAAGCGGCCGCAGGCCGGGTAGGCCGAGCGGGCCCGGGATACGGTCATGAGAGGGGAGATCTCGAGGGCGTCGAGGTCAAGATCGGGCGGGATGAATCCAAGCTGGGAAATGATGCTGAAGGCCTCTCGGTCGATATGCGAGGCGACGGCCAGGCCGCCGTGGCGATGAATCAGGTCCACGGTTTCCCGGACGTCCAGATCCGCGGCGGCCAAGAGGTGACGGGGGCTGAAACCCGTCACCAGGTCATCCTTGTCGACGATCACCTGGTCCTGGATGAGGGTTTTGTGAGCCGGGGCCATGGCCAGTTTCCGATAGACTTCGTCCTGGGCCGGGAGGGCCCCGGCCATGGACTCGAAAATCCCCAGGATATGGACCTCTTCGGCCGAGGTCAGCTCCATGCCCGGAAGGACCAGAAGTCCCGTTCCCCGGGCGGCTTGGATCGCGGCGGCCGCGTTTTCCGCCGTATTGTGGTCGCTGACGGCGATGATGTCCAGTCCTTCCTCCAAGGCGCGGTCGACGATCCTGCGCGGATAAACCGTCAGCTCCCCGCAGGGGGAGAGGCACGAATGGATGTGGAGGTCGGCCCGGAAGCGCCTGAGTTCCATGCGTTACCGGCCCCTGACACCCAGCGCGTAGAGTTTCCCCGCGAATTCAAAAGCGCTCAGGGCCGTGCCGAGAACCGGGACACCCTCTTTGTCGGCCCGCTCGGCTGTCTCCGGCGCGGGTTCGCGGCCGTTGATGAGGACGACGCCGGCGAGCTCTTTCAGGGCGGCGACGGCCACGACGTTCGGATGGACCTGGAGGGTTATCCACAGGTCGTCTTTCCGGCCGTTGGCCATGACGTCGCTGAGAAGATCGCCGACGTAGCCGCCGCCGATCGTCCGCGTGAGTTCGTTTCGTCCCGAGTAGACCTTGAGGCCGAAGCGCTCGGCCAGATCATTCAGGTTCATTTTTTCTCCTCCTTGACGAAGGGGCAGTCGGTCAATTCCGCCAGGCCCCGGACGACGTCATCGGCCAGGGTCCGGCAATCGGGCGCGCCGCAAGCGCCGCAGTCCTTGCCGGGAAGCTTTTGAACGAGCCTGCTCCGGCGTTTGGCTTTCCGGATCGCCTGGCCGGGATCGCTGTCGAGCGCCGGGGGCCGCATGGGTTGGACGGGATGATGGAAAGAAAGGAAATCCCTGTGGTAGAGGAGACTGATGTCCGAGCCGTCAACCACGGTCCGGTCGCCCAGCTTATCGACCAGATGCTGGATCCGGCTTTTCGCCAGGAAGCGGTTCTCGACCGCCAGGGGGCCTCCCACGCAGCCGTCCGGGCAGACCGTGCACTCCAGAAGGTCCACGTCCTTGAGGAGACCGATTTCGACCTGATTCAGGACGCGGATGGTGTCCCGGACGCCGGAAACGGCGACGGTCCGGTGGTTTTTGAGCCCGCGCGTTTCGCCTCCGGAAAGCGCCGTGCCCATGCCGATCCCGCTGAGGAGAATCTCGGGAAAGAGGTGGCACATGATCGTGTCCTCCTGGTTCTGCCGGATCGCCTGGAGAATCGGCTTGTAGATGTCGCGGATCGAGATGGCGCCGTCCAGGTAGGACTTTTCCATCGTCGCCGGCCGGTTTATGGACACCATTTTCGCGGAGCAGGGGGTGATGTGCAGAATCCCGATGTCGGAAGACGGGATCTTCAGCACCCGGGGCAGGTTGGCTCTCAATATCTTGGCCGCGATCTCCCGGGGCGGCTCGATGGGGGCGATCAATCCGCAGAGGGCCGGGAAACGGCGCTGGACGAGCCGCACGACCACCGGGCATGTCGAGGAGATGAGCGGCCGGGGGTCCGGGTGGCTGTTCAGGTATTTTTCAATGGCGGCGTTGTTCAGTTCGCAGATGGTGCTGATTTCATAAACATAATCGAAGCCGATCCGGCGCAGGGCGAAGAGGATTTCGCCGGGCTGGACCGAGTTGTCGAACTGGCCGTAAAGGACGGTGGCCGGGATGGCGACCTTGTACTTGAAGGCGCCCAGGTCCGAGAACGAGGTCGTGCGGGATTCGATCGCGTCCCGGGGACAGAACCTCATGCATTCCCCGCAGTCGATGCAGAGGTTGTCGAGGATGCGCGCTTTCCCGCCCTTGATGCGGATCGCCTTGGTCGGGCAGGCGGTCAGGCAGTAGACGCACCCCAGGCATTTTTCGTCGTTGACCGAGAGCGAATGCGGTGTCTCTCCGTTCATGGTTCCCTTCCGTTGGTCAGAATCATCATTTCCAGGCGCGTCCCCCGTCCGACTTTGGACTTGATCCGGAATTGATCGGTGTTCTTCTTGATGTTCGAGAGCCCCATGCCGGCGCCGAAGCCCATCTCCCGCATTTCCGGGGTGGCCGTGGACCATCCTTCCCGCATCGCCAGGTCGATGTCCTCGATGCCCGGGCCGCTGTCCTCGACGATGATCCGGATCCGGCGGGGCGTGACGGACAGGACCAGGCGCCCCCTCCAGGCATACATGATCGCGTTCATCTCGGCCTCGTAGGCGGAGATGGAGGCGCGCCGGACGACGAAGGGGCTCAAGCCGAGTTCCTTGAGAAGATTCTTGATTTCGCACGCGACCTCGCCGGCGTGCGTAAAATCCCCGCCTTTGACCGCGAATTCCTGGCGGAAAACGAGCGCCTCCGTCATCGCCCGCCTTCCGGAAGGACCCGCGAAATCCTGGAACAGGCCTCGAACATGGAACAGGCGGTGGCGATGATCGGGACCTCGTTTTCCCCGGCTTCGCCCACGACCTTCGCGTCAGGGCGTTTTCCCTGGATGACGACGATGCCGGCGACTTCGACCAGACGGGCGGTGCGAACCACATGGGCGTTGACCTGCCCCGTGAGAAGAATCCCCCCCGGGTTCATAAAGGCAAGGACGTCGCTCATCAGGTCGGAGGCGAAAACCCCGGAGAATTCAATTTCAAGAGTCGCCCCCGGAGTCAAAAGCTCTCCCTCCAGGAGAGTTTGAACGTCTCTGAGAGTCATCGGTCTCCCGCCCCCGGGAAAGGGCAACCCGCCCCCTTCCTTATTCTATCGGGCGAGATCGGCCGCGTCAATCCTTCATCGGCGGAAGGGACATGCGGACGGACTCCGCTTTCCGGTTAGAGGACGGCCAGGTATTTTCGTATTTCGTAGTCGCTGACCTGCTCGTCGAATTCGCTAGGGACATTCAGGTTGTATTCTTCCGTTTCCTTCCGCTTGTTCGCCAGGAATTTGGCGAAGATGTGCTCGCCGACGGCTTCGCGGACGAGGGCGCTCTTTTCCATCGCCTGGAGGGCCTCCTCCAGATTCTTGGGAAGGGTCTTGATTTCGAATTTTTTCTGCCGGGAGTCGCTCATTTCGTAGATGTTTTCCTCGACGGGGTCAGGGAGCTTGTAATCCCGGCGCATGCCCTCGAGCCCGGCGGCCAGCATGACGGCGAAGGTGAGATAGATATTGCACGCCGGGTCGGCGGACCTCAGCTCGATCCGCGTCGCCATTTCTTTGCCGGGCTGGTATTCCGGAACGCGGATGTAGGCCGACCGGTTTCTCTGGCCCCAGGCGACATAGACCGGCGCCTCGTAGCCTTCGATCAGCCTCTTATAGGAATTCACCCACTGGCTGAATATGGCCGAGGTCTCCCGCGCATGGGCCATGATGCCCGACATGTACCGGAAGGCGGCCGCCGAGAGGTGGTAGCGGCCGTCCTTGTCGAAGAACACGTTTTTCCCCTTTTTCCACAGGGATTGGTGGACGTGCATCCCGCTGCCGTTCATCCCGTTGAGCGGCTTCGGCATGAAGGTGGCGTAAAGGTTGTGCATCCGGGTGACTTTCTTGGCCATATAGCGGAAGATCATGGCCGCGTCGGCCATCCCCAGGGCGCTGGAGTACTTGAGGTCGATCTCGTGCTGGCTGTGCGCCACTTCGTGATGGTCGTATTCCGATTCGATGCCCATTTTTTTCAGCAGGAGCTGGATTTCCTTGCGGATTTCCCCGTGCCGCCCGCTGAAGAAGTACCCGCCTTCGTCCGTCAGGGCCGGCTCGCGGTTGTCGGGGAAGATGAAAAACTCCAGTTCCGGACCGCACTTCATGTCGTCGATCCCGAAATCCTCCCGGGCTTTTTGGAGGGTCCGCTTGAGGATATAACGGCTGTCTCCTTCATAATGATCCCCCTCGGGGGTCAGGATGTCGCCGAATAAGACGCCTTCCCTCCAGACCGTCCCGGGATCGAAACCGCGGTATTCCCACGGCATCACCCGGAACGTCGCGGGATCGGGCTTGATGACCAGATCGCTTTCCTCGATGCGGACGAATCCCTCGACGGAGGACCCGTCAAAGCCTTTTCCGTCCTTGAAAGTCGCGGCCAGCTCCGAGCTGGGGAACGTGAAGTCCATCGGCCGGCCCAGGATATCCGGGAATATCACCCGGACGAACTCGATCTTGTTCGCGGGATTGAGGACCAGGTCCAGAACATCCTTATCCGTCTGGAATCCGAACCGGGGGAAATCCGCGCCTTTCTGGTCGATCACGGCGGTCGCTCCTTATTTTGGGATCATGGGCATCCAATCGGGGGACAGGCCGGCGGCGGCCATCGCCGGGGATTGACCCGGGAGCCCGGTTTTCCTATGATAAAAACGCGGCTGTGGCCTTCCTCTGAAGATGCTCATCAGCTACGAAATTCTACATAAAAAGATTCATGTGTCAACATAAATATTATATAATGTCGCAAATGAATCCTTTTGTGCTGATTTTAATGACATGAAGAAGTGAGGGGCTCATGATCAGCGAAATTGAAAAAAAGATTATCCGAGTCATGAACAGGAATGCGCGGAAGAGCTTCCGCGAGATCGCCAAGGAGGCGGGGCTGTCGGCGACCGCGGTCATGCATGCCGTCAAAAAGATGGAAAATGCCGGGGTGATCAAGGGCTATGTCCCGGTTCTCGACCCCGAATACTGCGGATACCCACTCAACGCCGTCATCGCCATCCGGATTTCCCAGGGCAAGCTCCTCGAAACCCAGCAGAAGATTTCCGAAGATCCGCGCGTCACGGCGGTCTTCGACGTCACCGGAGAATGGGATTCGCTGATCGTCGGCCATTTCGCGGGCCGCGAAGATCTCAACGCCTTTATCAAGAAACTCCTCTCCATCCGCCAGGTGGACCGGACCGTGACTCACATCGTCCTCAATGTCGTCAAGGACGAAAAGCGCGTGCTCCTCTGATCCGACGCGCTCCGCTCCGCGTCGCCGCGGGCGCCTGGCCGAGGCCCTCCCGGCCGGGCGCGCCCCGGCCGGCCCGGCGGTGCGAAGGAAGGCCCGTCTTGGCCGCCGGCCCGGAAAATTGAGGGGGGCCGCGGGCGGGCAAAAGACTTCTTGACAGGTGGGGCGATTATGCCATAATCAAATTTCCATTGAACGGCGGAGGATTCGAGAGGAGACCGGAATGAGCGAAATTGTTCACAGTTCAATCGGCCATCATTACATCGTCGAGGCTTCGGGCTGCGATCCGAATATCATAGGAAACGTCGAGAAAGTCCAGCAGATTTTAGTCAAGGCCGCGGAAATAGCCGGCGCTCATGTGTGGTCGATTTCCTTCACGAGATTTCCGCCGGACGGAGTGAGCGGGGTCGTCGTCATTTCCGAATCCCACCTGTCCACCCACACCTGGCCGGAGCTCGGATACGGAGCTCTGGACATTTATACCTGCGGCAACAATATCGACCCCGAGAAGGCGGTCATCTACGCCGTCCAGGCCTTCGGCGCCTCGACGTCCCACATCACTGAAATCACCCGCGGGATCGACGAGGGCGACTCCATTTTCTACCACAGTTTTGTGACCTGGGAAGAAAACCTCAGAAAACACAATTTGCCGAAGGATAAAACGGAAAAAAACGGGCACGATTAAGCCTCTTTCCGCTCCGGCCCCGGCGTAAAATAATTTTACAACCCGTAAACAAAAGCCGCCGGGAAGGATCGGCGAAATCAGCCTGACCGCAGGAAGCGATCCCTGTTTTCTTTGGCACGTTTCGTGCAACTAAATTCGAGGACGGCGCGCAATGGGCAGCCTTCCAATTTTTTCCCCATCTGATGATATAATGAAGCCGGCCGTGGGAAATCGGGCGTTTTTCAGGATCCTGGCATTGGCGGGCTCCATTCTGTTTATCGGCGCCGGCCTGTCCGGGAATGAACAAACCCCCGACGAGTTTTTCAACCGGGTTCAAAAAGCCATCGAGTCCAAAAGCATTCCCGCCTACCTGGACCTGTGCGTCCCCGAGATCAGGGACGAGGAATCATCGGCGATGGACGCCCTTTTCCGTGATTTGAGCATGACGACGGTCAAGGTGCGCCGGATCGGCCGGATCAAGGACGATGGTTCCGTCTGCCGGGTCTATGCCCAGGTCCTTTTTCAAGGCTCCTATTCGTTGAATGTCGAGAACTGGCAGATGTCGCTCGGCAAAGCGGAAGACCGCTGGCGGATTCTGAAGAAGGAAAGGATCGGCGCGGTCAGCGAACTGTACAGGATCCAGATTCCCGCCGACAGGACGGAGCGGGCGGCGTCCGTCGATATCCGCCACGCCGACGTTCACATCGCTTTCGAAAACGCCGCGGTTTTTTATGACAACATCCCCGACAAGGAAACCGCTCTCCTGGTCATCGGAAAGGGGCGCCTGCGGTTCTCGCCTTCGAGCCCGGTCGAAAAACACCAGCTCCAGCTTCTCTACGATCGCGAAGAGCTGGATGACCGGCTGGAATACGTTTTTGTCCGCTGTTCCAACAGTTTTTTCCGGGACAACATCCAGATCCACGCGACGGAGGGAAAGCCGCGGCCGCAGGTCACGAATGACGAGAGGGAACTGGCTTCCGCCGTGTTCGCCCGGAATTATCCGCGGTCCTTCGCCATCGAGAGTTCTTTTGAAAACGGGCTTCTCTCGACCCTTCCCCAGGGAGACGAGGCCGTCTTTGAATTCAAGGGCTCGAAGTCCGGCGAGATGGCCTATATCTATTTCCCTTTCGCCGAAGAGGAAATCAATCTTTTCGACCGGGCCAAAAACCGGACCGTCTGCCTCTACTCAACCGAGCAGCAGAACGGAGAAAAGCTGCGAAGGTTCTTCGTCGATATCAACGAAAAGTATGATCTTCGCCACTACGACATCGATGTCGATTATCATCCGCAGAGGGCTTATCTTTCCGTCAAGGCCAGGATTCATGTCTCGTCCAAGTTCGGCGATCTCGAGACCCTCCGCTTCCGGCTCGATCCGGACCTGGAGATTGTCCGCATTTTCGACGAGGAAGAGCGCGATCTGTTTTACACGAGGGACAGGCTGCGGAAACTCCTCTACGTCTATTTCATCAGGCCCGTGGTTGGAAAACAGCCGACCTGGATCGAGATCATTTACCGCGGGAAGATCATTCCTCCGGTTCCCCCCACGGATGTCTCGGCGTCCCTCCGATACCCGTCGGACAGCCGGATACGTTTCAAGCCCAAGTACGAGACCTTCCTTTTCACGCCCTCGGCCCATTGGTATCCCGCGCTCCCCGATAACGATTTTTTCACATCCCGCATGAAGATCATCGTTCCGCCCGGCTATACGTGCGTCGCCGGAGGAACCCTCGTCGAAAAAGGGCGGCTGAAGGAAACGGAGGAGGTCATCGAGGTTGAAAAAATCGGCAGTTCCTACTTCACTTTTGAAAACCGCTCTGCCGCGAAATCCCTATCCTTCATCATCGGAAAATTCGTCAAGCTGGAAGAGGGAAACGATCCCATTCCCATGGACATTTACGTCTCTCAAGATATATTCGTCCAGCAGAAGGGGACCATGGAGAAAGCCAAGGACATCCTCGTTTTCTATCAAAACCGTTTCGGGGCTTTCCCTTTCGACAGGCTGAGCTTCGTTCACAGGCTTTGGGCCAGCGGCGGCGGGCACAGCCCCGCGTCGTTCATCGTCCTCAATGAAATTCCGTGGGCGGAGGAACGCGATAGGCCCCTCAATCCCGACAGCCCCGTGAACTTGACCCGCTGGAATGAATACTTCCTGGCGCATGAGATCGCCCACCAGTGGTGGGGCCAGGGCGTGTCATGGGATTCCTATCGCGACCAATGGCTGAGCGAAGGGCTGGCCCAGTACTCCGCGGCCCTCTATTTGAAGGAGAAATACGGCGAAGACGCCTTTCGTTCCATCCTCAAAAAGTTTTCCAAGTGGACGGAGAAAAAATCCGGCAAGGGGCCGATCATCATGGGTTCCCGGCTGAGTTTCTACGACTTCGACGGCTACCAGGCGGTGATCTATGACAAATCCTCCCTCGTGCTGAACATGCTCCGGGAGCTACTCGGGGATGAGACGTTTTTTGCGTCCCTCCGCCGGTTTTTCCGCGACCATGCGCGCGGAGAGGCCAGGACCGAGCAGTTCATCTCGAGCCTGGAAACGAGCGCCGGGCGAGGGCTGCAGCCCTTTTTCAGGCCGTGGTTTTTTTCGTACGAGCTTCCCCACGTCCGCATCTTTTCCTCCGGAGCCGGAAACGGCCGTGACTATGAGCTCCGCATCAGGATCCAGCAGCTGGGCCGGACATTCATTTTCCCGCTTTGGCTGGAATGGGAAGCCGCCGGCCGGAAGTTCCGGACGATGCTGAGTGTGGATAAAGCCGGGCAGGAGTTCGTGGTGAAGACCGGCGTAAAGCCCGACAAGATCGCTTTCAATCCCGACCGGGCCGTCCCCGGGAAATTCGTTTCCTGAAAACGCTCAGACCAGGTCGTCGACGTCGATGGCCAGCCGCTTGAGCATTTCATTGAGAGTCGTGGGCTTGACCCCGAGCATTTTCGCCGCCTTTTTTTGGACGCCCTTCGTCTTCCTCAGCGCCGTGAGGATGATTTTCTTTTGATAAAACTGCGTTTGCTCCTTGAGGCTCAGGGTTTCCTCCGGCTCGGGCCCCGTGTCCTCGCGCGGCTGTCCGAGGTGGAAAAAGGGCGGCAGCGACGCGCGGGTGATCATCCTGGATTTGGATAGGACGATGGCGCGTTCGATGATGTTCTCGAGCTCCCGGACGTTTCCCGGCCATCGGTAGGAGTCCAGGATATCCAGGGCATCTTCGGAGATGCCCTCGATCTCCTTGTTGTTTTCCCGGCTGTAGATGTCCATGAAATGCCTGGCCAGCAGGGGAATGTCCTCTTTGCGGTCGCGGAGGGGCGGGAGCTCGATCTTGATGACGTTCAACCGGTAGAAGAGGTCCTGCCGGAACGTCTTGTCGCGGATCATTTCTTCGATGTCGGTGTTCGTGGCCGCGATGATCCGGACATCGACCTTGATCGTCTTTGTCCCTCCCAGGCGCATGAATTCCCGCTCCTGAATGACGCGCAGGAGCTTGGCCTGGGTTTCCATGTTGAGCGAGGATATCTCGTCAAAGAAGATCGATCCCTTGTCCGCCGCTTCGAAGAGCCCTTTCTTGAGAGTGACGGCGCCGGTGAACGCTCCCTTGACGTGCCCGAACAGGTGGCTTTCCAGGAGGTCGGGGGGGAGGGAGCCGCTGTTGACGGTGATGAAGGGAAAGGCCGCCCGGTCGCTGTGCTGATGGATGGCCCGGGCGATCAGCTCTTTGCCCGTGCCGCTTTCTCCCTGCAAAAGGATCGTGCTTCGCGTGGGCGCCGCGGCCCGGACCTGGTCGAAAACATTTCTCATGGCCGGGCTCTTTCCGACGATGTTCTCAAAGCTGAGCTTCTGTTTGAGCTGGACCTTGAGCTCCACGTTTTCGTCCCGGAGCCTTTTGTGTTCGAGCGCTCTTTCGATCGTCATCAGCAGCTCGTCGTTCTTGAACGGCTTCTGGACGTAATCGAACGCTCCGATTTTCATGGCCGCTATGGCCGATTCGACCGAAGCATAGGCGGTGATGATGATGACCGCGGCCGCGGGGTCGATCTTCTTGATTCTCTTCAGAGCCTCGATGCCGTCCATGCCCGGCATGAGCAGGTCGAGAAGGGTGAGGTCGAAGGTCCGCGGCCCCATTTTTTCCAAGGCGGCCTCTCCCGACGACGAGATCTCGACTTCGTAGTCTTCGGACGTCAGGAGCTGGCCGAGCACATCGTGAATGACCGGCTCGTCGTCGATAACGTGGATGTAACCTTTGCTGCTCATGGATTCGTCCTTGGGGTGGGATTCTTCTCCTTGATCCTCTGATGGAGATCAAGAGGGATATATATCGTGAAAGCCGTCCCCTTTCCGGCTTCGCTTTCCACCTGGATATGGCCTTCGTGTTCCTTGATGATGGCGTAACTGATGGACAAGCCCAGCCCCGTTCCCTTGCCGATGCCCTTCGTGGTGAAGAACGGGTCGAAGATATGGGGAAGGTGTTCCGCTTTGACTCCCGTCCCCGTGTCCGTGATCCTGATCACGGCCTCGTCCGGAGTTCGCTCGAGCTCGATTTTCAAGGAACCTCCGGAGGGCATGGCGTCGAGGGCGTTGAGAATGATGTTGATGAACACTTGTTGAAGCCGTTCGCCCTGGGCATAGACCGGGGGAAGAGCCGCCAGCCGCAGGTCGAGCTGGATGTTCATGTTCTTGAGTTTATAGTCGATGAGGGAAATGATTTCCTCAAGGCTCTCCTTGAGGTCTATCCGGTGGAACGACGAGTCGGAGGGATTCCTCGCGAAGATGAGCAGGTTCTTGATGATCCGCCCCACCCGGTCCGTCTGCGTCTCGATTTTTTCCAGGATCTGGGTGTAATGGGTATCGGTCAGCTTTTTCTGGAGCATCTGGACGTAGCTGGATATGCCGGTCAAGGGCGTGTTGATCTCGTGCGCCACGCCGGCCGACAGGAGCCCGATCGAGGCCAGCTTTTCCGAGGTGAGAAGCTGCTGCTGGAGGTTGATTTTCTCGGTGATATCCTCGAAGACGATGATTGTCCCGTAGGGCCTCAGAGCGTTGTCGAGGAGCGGGGTTTTGGCGATATCGAAGATCTTCGTCGCCCGGGGAGTCTCGAGGCGGATCTCGCTCAGGAGCCGGAAATCCTGCTGGGTGTCGGAAGGGAAAAGGGAGGCGAAATTTTTCGGGCCCAGAGCCTCGGCCAGCGGCTTGTTCAGAACGGCGTTCTTTTTCACATCGAATTGCTCTTCGAGAATCCGGTTCCAGCCGATGATCTTGCCGTCCTGGTCGATAACGGCCACGCCCACCGTCAGGTTTTCAATGATGTTCTCGCTGTAATCCTTGAGCCGTTGCATCTCCTGGGTGCGGATGCTTTCCTGGCTATAGAGGTAGGCGTTCTCCAGGGCCAAGGCCACCGACGGCGAGATGGTCGTCAATAGCTCCCAGTCCTCGCTCGTCAGGAACGACCCGTCCTGCTTCTTGCCCATGGCCAGGCAGCCGATGATCTTGTCTTCCACCTTGAGCGGCAGGAAGTGGAAAAAGCCGTATCCCGAGAGCGTTTCGAATGACCTCTGCAGCTCCCGCCGGTCGCTATAGGAATAATAGGATATATAGTCTTTCTCCCGGAGGCCGGAATAAAGCTGTTCGTCGAAACGGACGGCGTCCGGCGCGGCCGGCCTGTCTTCCAGCTTTTTCAGCGTCCGGAAAGCCCGGTTGTCGTTCTCCTCGGCGAGGAGCAGCGAAATGCTCCTCAGGGACAGGGCCTTGGCGATGGACTCCAGAAGCGATTGGGAGAGAATCTGGAGATTCCGCTCCCGGCTGAGCTCCTTGCTGATGAACAGAAGGGTCTTCCGGTATTCGTAGCTCCGCCGGTAGATGACGCGGTCGAGGAGCGTCTGGAACAGCTTCTTCAGGGGAGTGAATAGCGTGGCGCCGAGGATGATGGCCAGGATGCCGAGGATGAGGGCGTTGAACCTGTTTTCCGAAAAGATTTTCGTCTGGGAGCTGACGATCACATAGACGCAGGCGATGACGAAGAACGAAAAGATCAACGTGGCCGCTTTCTTGAGCAGGACCTCGAAGTCCATGAGCTTGTAGCGGGAAATGGAATAGGCGAAGGTCAGGGGCATGAGGCCCTGGAGGAGGACGGTGAGTTCCGCGGCCCTGGGCGGCGTCCGGTTGAAAATGAACGGAACGATATAGAGAAGCGTGAAAGGGACGACCCCCAGCCCGAGTCCATAGACGATCCATTTGAGCTGCTTCTTGATGAGAACGCTCTGGGGCTGGAGGTAGCTCTTAAGGCAGGTGGCCAGGGTGGCGAGCGTGAAAACGCCGAAATGGAGGACATCCAGGCGTTCGAGGGTCCCCTGGAAACGAAGGAAACCGGCATCGCTCCCGGGCTTGAGAAACGGCAGGTGGAAGCCGATCCTGCCGGCGAAAAGCACGAGACCCGGGAGATAGACGAAAAAAATCGAAAACGGCTTGTTTTTCAGGAACCGTTTTCTCTGGGGGAATATCAGGAAGAAATGCAGCAGCAGGGGCGGGAACGCCAGGAAGGCGAATTTATCGATCCAGTGGAAAGCGCTGTCCAGGGTATCCAGCTTTCCCGTGGGAGAAAAGGTGTAAAACGCGAAAAAAGTCACCGAGACGAGATAGAAGTAGATATAGGGCAGGCTGAGCTGTTTTCTCGAGGAGAAAAAGACGACCATGCTGATGATGATCGTCGTCAGTCCGACGAGCGCCAGGTAGAAGTAAACCAGGTTGACGCCTTTGCTGGTCAGGTAAAACGAGGGATTGATGAGCTCGCCTTCGCGGCTGACCTGATAGATGACCTTTTGGCCGGTGTTGCCCGCGATCCAAAGGTTTTTCGTCAAACCGATGACATCCTTGATCGGGTCCTTGTTTATGGAGTACAGGATGTCTCCCTTCTTGATGCCGTTCAGGTAAGCGGGGCTGTTCATCTGGACGCCGACCGCGGTCAGCCCGTTGGGCCTTGCTTCCCAATGCACGCCGTCGGTCGGCTCTTTCCAGGCGATTTTCTTGTAGATGTTGACGGCCCCCAGGATGAGCAGCGCGATGATGAAAAAAGAGGCGACGTAGATTTTCCTGTTGATTTTCCCGGAGCTCATTCCAATAAACTCATATCACAAATGATGCGATAAATCCAAAAAATTGAATCATGACGGCAAAAAAATTTCTTCTCAATTCAAGATATTTCTCGCGCCGGCCCTGAGCGCCCATTTGGTTCCGGGCTGCTTGAGGAGTTCCCGCGTGATGTGATCCTCCTTTAATCCCAGAGGGTTCGTGCTCCGGGAGAGGAAGGTGCTCATGTAATCATAGCGGGGCTTTTGAACCGGGAAATCCCGGAAGCCGGGTTCCGGGACCTCCCCGGTTTCCCGGGTTTTCGGCTCGACGGTCTCCGAAGGCGGCGTCTGATCCTGGGACAGGATGCCGGAGCAGGGCAGAAAGAGGGCGAGGACGGCGATCACCGCGAATTTCCTCATGGCATAAAAATAATTCTTTGGCCCGTTTTTGTCAATCAAGGCGGTTTTTTAGGCATTTCCGCATCCAAACGGGCGGTCTCTCAGTTTGACAAAATGGGGTGGATAACTTAATATGACATAATTCCAATCGTGCGGCTTGCGTAGAGAGACCAGAGGAGAATGCCTTATTATATTTGCCGGCTGGCTGCCGAAGACGGCTTGCTGTCATCCCGGTCCGTCCTTGCGGGATCCACGGACGAATGCAGAAAATTATTCGAGTCCGAGGGGTATTACGTTCTATCGGTTTCCCGGGACTGGAAAAAGTCCCGGTTCCAGTCCATCCGTTTCGGAAAAAAGATCAAGGACCGGGACTTCATCATGTTCAATCAGGAACTTAAAGCCCTGATCAAATCCGGCTACCCGATCCTCAAGAGCCTGGAGGTCATCGGAGGCCGGATCAAGAACATCCATCTCAAAGAGCTCCTGAGCCGCGTCGAATCCGATGTCCGCAGCGGAAAAGCCCTTTCGGAGGCGTTTGCCGCCCATGAGGACCGCTTCGGCAAGGTCTACACGGCCTCGCTGATGGCTGGGGAGCGCAGCGGAAACCTGGTGGGCACGCTCGGCCGGTATATCGATTACGCGAAAGTCATCGCCCAGACCAAATCGAAGATCAAGTCGGCCATGGTCTATCCGACCCTCCTCCTCGCCTTCTCTTTCGTTCTCATGAACATTCTGGTCTATTTCATCCTGCCCAAGTTCTCCCAGTTCTACCAGGATTTCGAGGCCCAACTCCCGGCGATCACCCGCTTCCTGATTTCATTCGCCCTCGGCACGAGGAAATACTGGTATCTGGTTTTATTCCCCGTCCTGATCATGATCGCGGGGTTTCTGGTGTTGAGAAAAAGGCCGGATGTCCAGCTGCGGATCGACACGTTCAAGATGAGGATCCCCTTCGGCCGGGGGATATGGCTCGAATCGGGAGTCTCCCTTTTCGGCCGGACCCTGGGATTGCTCCTGGAAGCCGGGATTTCGCTCATATCGGCGATCGGGATCGCCTGCCAGGCGATTCCCAACAGGTTCCTTGTTTCGCTCATGAAAGACGTCCCGGATCGCATAAAAAACGGCGAAAGCCTCTCGGAATCCCTGTCCAAGGCCTCCTTTTTTCCGCCGCTGGCGCTGGATATGATCAAGATCGGGGAAGCGTCGGCGAACCTTCAGGGAATGCTGGCCGAGATCGCGGACTTCTACGATGAGAGGATTCGTGCTAAAATCGGGACGCTGGTCTCCTTGATTGAACCTCTGGTGATCATCTTCATGGGGCTGATCGTGGCGGGGATGCTGTTGTCCATCTACCTGCCGATATTCAATATCATCCGGGTTGCCAGATGAGCCCGGTGCAGGAACGAATTTTATGAACAGTGAAGAAAAAAAGAAACTCTTGACCTCCGAGGAGAAGGAGACGAAAAAGCTGGCCGACCGCTATCACATTCCCTACCTGGACCTCGGCTCCTATCCCTTGGACCGCGACCTGATCCAATCGTATCCGGTCGATTTCCTCTACCGCCTCAATTTTGTCCCTCTCGAGGAGGATGACGATGGCGTGCGGATCGCCGTATCCGATCCTTCGGATTTGGCCGCGATCGATGCCATCGAGTCTTTTCTCGGCAAGAAGGTCCAGGTTTATGCTTCGCCCAAGAGGGCGATTCACGAGGCCCTCCGCAGGAGCGAGACGGCCCTCCAGGTTCTCAGAGACGCGACGGAAGGCTTCATCACCCAGGTGGTGGAGAAGGAAAGCGGCGAGGAGGAGGACGTCATTTCCATCGAGAAGCTCGCCGACCAGGACGGATCGATCATCAAGCTCGTCAATACCATCATCTTCACCGCCGTCCAAAAAAGGGCCAGCGATATCCACATCGAATCCAAGGACGAGGGGTTGAAGATCAAGTACCGCCTGGACGGGGTTCTGGGCGAGGCCATGGAACCGATCGACAAGAAGTTTCAGTCGCCGATCATCTCCCGGATCAAGGTCATGTCGGACCTGGACATCGCCGAACGGCGGGTGCCTCAGGACGGCCGTTTCCGGCTCAAGATCAAGGACAAGACCATCGATTTCCGCGTGTCCATCATGCCCTGCATTTACGGAGAGGACGCCGTCATCCGGATTCTGGACAAGGAAATGATCACCGAGGCCATTCAGGAGCTGCGGCTCGACGTCCTGGGATTTTCGGAGGAAATCCAGCGCAAGTTCAGGAAATATATCGCCCAGCCCTACGGGATGGTCCTGGTGACGGGCCCGACCGGAAGCGGAAAGACGACGACCCTGTATGCCGCCCTGACGGAGATCAAGTCCCCGGAAGACAAGATCGTCACTATCGAGGACCCCGTTGAGTACCAGATCGACGGCATCACCCAGATCCCCGTCAACGAAAAAAAGGGACTGACTTTCGCCAGGGGGCTGCGGTCCATTTTGCGCCACGATCCGGACAAGATCATGGTCGGCGAAATCCGCGACCCCGAAACCGCTCAGATCGCCATCCAATCCGCCTTGACGGGGCACCTGGTCTTCACGACCGTCCATGCCAACAACGTCTTCGACGTCATCGGACGTTTTCTCCACATGCAGGTCGACCCCTACAGTTTTATATCGGCTTTGAACACCATTCTCGCGCAGCGGCTGGTGAGGGTCCTCTGCCCGAAATGCAAGGTGGCCGTCCGCTATGACGCCGCGGTGCTCCGGGAGTCCGGGCTCAACCCGGACGTCTACGGAGACCACGAGTTCTTTGAACCCCGGGGTTGTCCGGAATGCGGCATGACCGGCTACAAAGGAAGAACGGCCATCGCCGAAATCCTTGAGCTTTCGGACCCGATCCGGGAAAGGATTCTGGGGAAAAAGCCCCTCTCGGAAATTAAAAAGCAAGCCAAGGCGGAGGGCATGATCTTTTTGAGAGAAATCGGCATGTCCGAAAAGGTCCTGAAGGGAGTCACCAGCCTCAAAGACCTGAACAAAGTGACGTTTGTCGAATGAAACAGACCTCCCTCCTGGCGCGGATTCGGAAATACCTGACGGAGCCCTCCGTTTCCCAAGGGATTTTCGAGATCTCTTCCCGCTACGTCTGCGGGATTCATCTGGCTCCGAAGGAAAAGAAAATCAGGGCCTCGATCATCCGCCCCCTTCCCGAAGGCGCCGTCGCGCCGTCCTTCGATAAGAAAAACATCCAGGACCTTCCTCATCTGGAAAACGTTTTTAAAGAAGTCCTCGGGAAGCTCGGGCTGAACGACGGCCCGGCGGCCTGCCTTATCCCCGAGCCCTGCGTGAAAATCCTGATCCTGCCGGATTCGAATGAGCATATCCCGGAGCGCGACAGGGAAAAGCTCATCCGCTGGAGGGTCGGCAAGCAGATGCCTCTCCTCCCGGAGGACACCCGTTTTTCCTACCAGCTCCTCGGCTCGCCCCAAACCCCGAGGATCGCGGTGGCCGCCGGCCGGGCATCGGTCGTCGGCGAATATGAAGGGCTCCTCGCCCGGTTCGGCCTCAAGCCCGGCCGTATCGGAGTGCCGTCCCTCAGCCTGCTGAATTTCCTGTCCGGCGCGGAAGACGAGGACTACATGGTCATCAACATCGAGGACGGATTCGTGAGTTTATTGGCCGTTACGGATTCCTCCCTCTCCCTCTACCGGCAGAAATCGCTCGCCGGCGAAACCGGTCCCTCTTCCGCCGCAAGTCCGAGGATGGACGGCGTCGTCCACGAGGTGGAGAATACGATCCGCTTCATCGAGGACCGGGAGAAAAGAAAAATCCGGAGCCTTTGGATTCGCCAGGGGAGCCTGGAAAAAGAGGAAGACCTTGCCGGACGCCTGGCGCGGACAGGCGGGCTGTCCGCACGGGACGTCGGCTCTCTGGTGTCCGGAGAAGCTCCCGCGGCAGAAAAAACGTTCTTGGCTCCTCTGATGGGAGAGATCCCATGAGGAACTCCAAAACCGTCGGTTTGAACCTGGCCAGCCATCCGGCCCGGAACCGCCGGTTTTATAAAATCTGCCTTGGAGTCTTATCGATCCTGCTGGCGTCGGCCGTCGCGTCGGCCGTGCTCGTTTTCGTGACGTTCAAGATCAAGGAAAGGACTGTCAGGACTGCCCTGGCCCGCGTCGAAAAAACGGCCCTCAAGGTCCGCCGCGAAGAAAAACAGTTTTCCGAGGAAGCGGGCAAGGCCGCGCGGAACCGCCAGGACCGCGTGGACCTCGTTAACGGCATTCTCCTCCGGAAGAGCTTTCTCTGGACGGAATTCCTTTCAAATCTCGAGACCTCGCTGCCCGATACGAGCTACATCACCCTGCTCGCGCCTTCCCTGAAGGGACCGGCGACCCTGCAATTGAGGCTCGGGGTCGTTTCCCAGAGCGTGGATGACCTCTATGCGTTCATCGCCCGGCTTTATGAGCGCAGGTTCCGTTCGATCCGTGTTGAAAACGAAAACATGGGCGAGGGAAGCCGGCTCGTTTCGGAGATCTCATTGACCTATGAAAGAGCTGATTGAACTCCTGAAACCCGAGGAAAAGCGGCGGCTGAGCTATCTGCTGCTGGCCCTCTGCGTCGCCGCCTTCTGCCTGTGGTTTTTTTCCTTTGGGCAGCGAAACCGTTTTCGGGAAGCCCGGGATTCGCTGGCTTCCGGCCGGAGGGCGTCCGCCGAGCTCAAGATTTCCCGCGACCGGAAAGAGGCCGAGGCCCGGAGATGGGCGGAAGCGCGGCGCGATCTCGAAGAATTCAGGACGAAGTATTTTTACAGCGGTTCCGAGGGGATCAAAGAGATGCGCATGGATCTCCAGAAGATTTTTGTCGAGACCGGAATCTTCGTCCCCCGGCTGAGCTATGAATACGCCGACCTGGGCAAGGAAGGTCTCCAGAAAGTCGTTTTCAGCTTCAATTTCCACGGCAATTACCCGTCGATCAAGAGATTCCTGGGCATCGTCGAGCGTTTCCAGCGAATTTGGACGATTGAGAAAATTGATTTCGCGGCTTCGAAAGTTGAGACCGGGGCCCTCGAACTGAGAGTCATGCTGGCGGCTTATTATGAAAAATAACATGCGCGCGGTTTGCGTGATCTTCCTGGCGGCGGTCTTTCTTTGCGGCCCGTTTTTGTCCGGGCAGTCGAGGAAGCGGTCTCCGGGTGCGCCCGCCGTCGACCTGAGCCGGCCGTTGATCAGAAAGGATTTGCTCAAGCGTCCGGAAGGGGACGTGCCGACGCCGTTGAGAGACCTTTTCGCCCCCATGACGTTTTCCCGGCGGGAGGCACCGGCCGCCGCGCCGGCGGCGGCGCCGGCGCGTGAGGAGACGCAAAGGCAGGACCTGCCTTCGGACGGATCCGTCCAGGAGGAGGCCGAGCCGGTTTCCCCGTCCATCAGCTTGCTGTATATCGGGTATATCCAGTCCGCCCAAAAGAGGATCGGACTGATCGTTTTCGAGGGACAGCCCATGGCCGTCGCGGAGGGAGAACAGATTTCGCCGGACATCAAGGTTGCCAAGGTCACCGAGGCCCAGATCGAGATCATCGGACCGGACGCCCGGAAGATGAGCTTTTCTTTGCAAGGAGATGAATGATGAAAAAGCACCTGGCTTGGATCCTCCTCATTCTGGGCTTTTGGGGATGCGCGACGTTCAGCCAATATTACATAAGGGGCAACAAGGCCGAATTCGGCAAGCAGTATGATCAGGCCATCCAGGAATATGAAAAGGCCGTGATCGAAAACCCCAGGGAAGAGGTCTATCGCCTGGCGTTGATCAGGGTCAAGACCTCCGCGAGCATGCATCACTGGAAGGCGGCCAGGGCCCTGATGCAGCAGGGGAAGACGGAAGAAGCCCAGGCCTATGAACCCTCCAATCGTGTCCTGGCGGATGAGGCCGAGGCGATGATGAAGAAGCCCGTGGCCGAGGAGAAGCTTGAAGCGGAAGCCATGGAACTTCCGGTCAAGCTCAGGGTGCCCGAGGAAAAAGTCCAATTGAAATTCACGCAGGCTTCGATCCGGTCCATTTTTCAGGCCCTGGGCAAGCACGCGGGCGTCAATTTCGTTTATGACGAGCAGTTCAGGGACACGCCGCTGTCCATCGACCTCGTTGACCGGGATTTCGAGCAGGCCGTCAATTTCTTGTGCTTGGCCAGCAAGAATTTTTTCCGCGTCATAGACGAAAAAACTGTGGTCATCGTTCCCGACCAGCCGATGAAAAGGCTTCAGTACGAGCTGAACGCCATCAAGACGTTTTACCTGTCGAACATTAACGCCCAGGAGATCCAGCAGTCCCTGGCGATGATGCTCCGCACCCAGTACAAGGCCCCGAATCTCATCATCGACAAGAACCTCAATTCCATCACGGTCAGGGACACCCCGTTGTCCGTGTCCCTGGCGGGAAAGCTCCTCCGAAACTGGGATAAAGCGAAGGGCGAGGTCGTGATCGACCTTGAAATCATGGAAGTCTCCCGAAACAAGCTGCTGAAGCTGGGGATCGACTGGGGCACCGCCGCGGCGAGCATGCGCTACAGCGGCGCCGAGGGCTATCCCGAGGACGGGTGGTTCAGCCTGAAAGGGATGGATCTCGGCCAGACGGCCAATTATCAGATCTCTCTGCCGAGCGCTTATCTGCAGCTCCTGGAATCGGACTCGGACACCAAGATGATCGCCCAGCCGCGGCTTCGGGGAGTCGGGACAGAGGAAATCAAGTACATGGTCGGCCAAAAAGTGCCCATTCCTCAAACGACGTTTTCGCCCATCGCCGCGGGCGGAATCAGCACGCAGCCGATCACGTCCTACACCTACCAGGACGTCGGCATCGATATCAAGATCAAGCCGCGCATCCACACCGAAAAAGAGATCACGCTGGAACTCGAGATCAAGCTGACCTCCCTCGGGGGCGCGGGCTATGCCGATATTCCGATTATCACCACGCGCGAGGTCAAGAACGTCATACGGCTCAAGGACGGGGAGACAAACCTTCTGGCGGGCCTTCTCAAGGATGAGGAGAGGAAATCGCTCAAGGGCATCGCCGGGATCAAGAGAATCCCGATCCTGGGAAGCCTCTTTTCTAACACGGACCAGACCATCGAGCAGACGGATGTCATCCTGACCATAACGCCCTACATCATCCGCTCTCTCCCTCTCTCGGAAGAAGACCGGAAGCCTCTCTGGGTGGACGTCGAAAGCCTTTCGGGACTGGGACAGGCCTCGGAGAGAATGATGATTCCGGAGGCGATGGGAGCCACGGGCCGGGAAGAACCCGGGCTGGAGCGGCCGGAAACCCCTCCGGAGCCGCCCGAGGAGCCGGAGGAATCCCGCGGCCGGGATTCCATCACGATCGGCCCCTCGGACTTCGAGGTGCCCAAGGGCCGCCAGTTCGGCATGACCCTGAACATCCGGAATGAAAACGAGATCGGCAACCTGAGCGTGACGGTCAGCTACGATCCCCGGATCATAAAGCTGGACGCCGTGAACCCGGGTTCCTTTGTCCAGGAACTCGGTGACAAGACTCCCTTCCTGTCGAATATCGATAACGCGGGCGGAAGCTGCACGATAGGCGTCTCCGTTCCGGGCGGAACCCGAGGGGTCAAGGGAGCCGGAGCCCTGGCCGGCCTTCTCTTCGAAGGCATCGCGGACGGTGAAGCGGTCGTCACCATCGTCAACGCGTCCGCCAATGCTCCCAACGGCCGGGCCGTGAGCTTTGAGACCAATCAGGCCAGGGTCATCATCCGCTGAGCCGGCCTCGAACCGGGATGTCCTTCGGCCCGCGCGCTTCGGCAGCCGGGGAATGCCGCGGGCGGCCCGGCACGGGTATTCCGGGCGGCGAAGGGAAACGAAAACCTCGGAGGTCCTGAAGGCCCGTGACGGACTCCGCTTCGCGCCGTGTCCGGCCGGGAGAACGGAAAACGGGGGACATGGGCGCCGCCGATGACCGCCGGGATGGTTGAGCGAAGACGATGATTCATGTATTGACCGGCCCGGTCCGCCGGGGCAAGACGACCCTGCTGAAAAAAATGTGGCGGC
>Ga0228535_1001148_pt1 | contig 47678 bp, 45 predicted proteins | sample SJ1metagenome_FD_168457 | JGI IMG/M metagenome (GOLD analysis project Ga0228535, IMG submission 168457) | Enriched culture of PCE-dechlorinating microbial communities from Ithaca, New York, USA - SJ1 | ecosystem: Engineered > Modeled > Simulated communities (microbial... > Unclassified | place... | reverse complement strand
TTCGCGGATGGCTAGGTTACTTCGGAATTGCCAGTATGAAAAGTCTAATGGAAGATTGGGATGGATGGCTACGTCGACGCCTTCGGATGTATATCTGGAAACAGTGGAAGAAACCTCGAACACGCGTAGAGAACCTGATGAAACTGGGAATGCCACAATGGCAGGCCTACCGAAACGGGAACACGCGCAAAGGGTATTGGGCTGTTGCCGGAAGCGGTATTCTCACACACACAATTACAAACAAAAGACTCGCACAGGTCGGATACTTCTGTATCCTTGACCGGTACGAGTCTCTGCACTCAAACGGTTGAACCGCCGTGTACCGAACGGTACGCACGGTGGTGTGAGAGGACGGTCACTCAATTAATGGGTGACCTCCTACTCGATTTACGAGGTTATGATTCCGTTTCACATCGCAACCAAAATCTTGGTAATGTAATTGAATAAAGATAACTCAGCCGTTGGCGTGTATGGTCACAAATCGATCCGAGAAATCCCCTTGAAACTATGGTAACTTTTTGGGTTCACTATTCTATCACCTTAGTAATCTCAATTGTATATCCATCAGGAACCACATTTAACAAAATACCCTTGATAAGTATCTCAGACTGATTATCGGCCAGTTCAATAATTCCGGAATCTAAAGCTTTTTGGGTAGCATCATCTTCTGCTAATTCTTGGGCTTTATTAGCGTCTTCCTTTTCGTTCAGATTAATCAGTGCAAGTTTCTGCTCAAGATACCTAATTGTTGCTGGGTTTACATAAACAGACTGTATCTCGGCTTTTGGTATGGATATGTATATCACTTTGTTGATATAATCAATCTTGTCTGCGGGTATTACTACTTTTTTCATATCAATTCCAGCACGAACAGTTACATCATATACCAACATGAAATCGGCTCGATTAAGCAATATTACTCCTGAATCCTTGTATTCTGATAAGCAAGTTAGGTTTAATTTCGCAGTCGTCAATTCACCCGACTCGACTAAAGCAGATTCAAGAGCTCTAGTATTTACAAGTTCAGGTTTAGATTCCACTGAAGCTTTACTAAATATCTTTCCTCCATTAAACCCAATAGAAAGCAATATAATTGCTGAAGCAATGATAAGAAGGTTTCTTATAGAAATTTTTTTGTCTAAAAAACTTTTGACTATTTTGATTATTACCTTCATCGATTTTCTCCCCCTAATTAAAAGATTGTAATAATAACAGCTCTGGCAACGATGAAAACTACAATTGCGATTGCTATCCAAAACACTACAACTAAGGGGTTCGAATTCTTATTAGAACTCATCATTTTTCCTCCATTCTATGATCTAATCTCAAAGAACAATGAACAGATTGCTCAGGTACGTTGCTGTTTAAAGCAATACCAAGAAAGGAATAGATACTTTACAGGAGCTAGAGGAATCATTTTACTCTTCCAGAAAGTAGAAAAAAAGTCATCTTGTTTCTGTTTATAATTAGTTCAAGTAACACAAAACAGTTTCCTCCTAAATAAATCAAGAAATTCTTTGAGCAAACAATGTCCCAAAATTGTCGCATCCCTTTTGTTATAATGATCTCAGAAAGGTTAGGGAGGGATGAAGATGAAAGACTTCGATAAAATCATCGGCTATGCATCGATTAAAAAAGATCTTGAACGCATTGCAGATATTCTTAAAGACAGCACCTCTTACACCAAACTTGGTGTGAAATTGCCGAAAGGGTTGCTTTTACATGGCGAACCGGGAGTGGGCAAAACCCTCATGGCAAACTGCTTAGCAGATGCTAGCGGTAGAGCAGTGTTCATTTGCCGTAAAAATCAACCTGACGGAGAATTTGTGAATACGATCAAGTCGGTGTTTGCCCAGGCAGCTAACGGAGCGCCGTCTATCGTTTTTCTCGACGATTTGGATAAGTTCGCCAATGAAGATGAAGAACATCGAGATGCGGAAGAATATGTGACGGTGCAATCGTGCATCGACGAATTGAGCGGAGCCAATGTTTTTGTGCTGGCCACCGCCAATGATGTTGGGCGATTGCCATCGTCTTTACTTCGGGCGGGCCGATTCGACAGAATCATTGAAGTGCCGGTACCTCTTGACCGCGATGCGATTTTGGTGACCGAGCATTTTCTGAAAAACAAATGCTTTGCTCCAGATGTAGATGCCACTTACATTGCCAGACTTATGCATCAACGCTCTTGTGCCGAACTTGAAACGGTCTTGAATGAAGCCGGACTCTATGCCGGATACGAACATGCGGAGAGCATCACTATGCAGCACTTCATGGAGGCCTATTTACGAACTATTTGTGATATCCCCGTTACTGTTAGTGTGGGGGGAGAGAATTCTGTTGATTTAACAGATTACAACTGCACCAAAACACAAGTGGTGTATCACGAAGCAGGCCACGCAGTGGTTGCGGAAATACTATCTCCAGGAAGTGTGACGCTGGTTTCAACGAACGCTAACCGAGGTGAAATCGGAGGTAATACCGCCTATTATCACGACAAAGAGAAGAACCTCTTGAAGAGCAAACAAGCTCGTATCGTGGCGGCTTTGGGGGGTATGGCGGCTATTGAATTGAAGTTTGGCCTTTCAGACGCCGGCGTAACTCGCGATTTAGATCATGCTTTCGAAATGACACGCGATCTTGTTACTAACCTTTGTGTCAGTGGGTTTTCGCTTCATAGTAGCCGCTTTGAAGACTCGGATGCTCAAAAGTACAAACAGGAACAGGCAGTTGCCGTGGAAGTAGAACGATATTATCGTCAAGCGAAAGAGATTCTTACAGCACATAGGGGCTTCTTAGAAGAGGTAGCACAGCAGCTGGCCAGAGCCGGATATTTAACTGCACTAAATTTGAATAAAATAAAGGATAACTCTACCTCTGTGTTGTATAATCAACCCATGGAGGGATGATGATGTATACAAAACCGCCGAAAAAGATGATTGCTGTGAATATTTTAAACATCCTTAAGCAGTATACTGATGAGGAACATAAACTCAGTCAAAAAAAGATTGTCGAAATTCTGGAGAGAGATCATCAGTTGGTGGTCGATCGGAAAACGGTGAAGCGCAACTTAATGAACCTGATCGACTCAGGTTACAACATTGAGTTTAGAGAGAGCACCCGCCTCAGAAAAGATGGAGAAGAGGAAACGATTTATTCCGACTGGTATTTTGTACGAGAATTTTCCGATGCCGAATTACGTCTACTTATCGACAGTCTTTTGTTTTCGAAGCACATTCCTTACAGCCAATGCAAATTCCTAATAGAAAAAATTGAAGGTTTATCGAATCAGTATTTTAGCTCCAAGGTCAAGCATATCCGCAACTTGCCGGAAGAGATGCCTGAGAACAAGCAGCTATTTCTTAATATTGAAGTATTAGATGAGGCTATTGAACAAGGAAAGCAGGTGGCGTTCCTCTACAATGATTTTGGGGTGGACAAGAAACTACATCCGCGTCTCGATAACAACGAAACACCACGAAGGTACATCATCAACCCGTATCAAATGGTGGCAACCAATGGCCGATATTACTTGATTTGCAATTACGATAAATAAGATAATGTAGCCAACTACAGGGTCGACCGCATTTCGAATATTGAGCTGCTCAAAGTGCCGGCAAAACCTCAAAGCCAAGTGCAAGGGTTGGAAAAAGGTCTGGATTTACCCAAGCATATGGCAGAACATATCTATATGTTTGAAGGGCCAAGCGAACGGGTAACCTTCAGGGCACATAAGGATATTGTGGGTGAGATCATTGATTGGTTTGGAAAAGACGTACGTTTTTCCGATGAATCAGCGGATGAGATTACGGCAACGGTAACTGTCAATCTGAACGCGATGCTGTTTTGGTCGATGCAGTATGCGCAGCACATTAAGGTGTTGAGTCCGCAGAGTTTAGTTGATCAGCTAAAAAATATTATCCGCAAAGTTGCGGAGAAGTATAAGGAGTGAGGGTGAATATATAAGGTTGCTTTAGGGTAATTAGGTAATTCGTTTTCTGAGGATAATTTCTAAATGGGATTTCGCTCAGGAAGATTGAAAGGGGTAACAATATGAATATTGGTGCAGAATTCTATGAAACATATCAGAAAATGCTTATTGAAAACAAACTAATGTCTGAAGATAAGCTTCAAGAAAGCTACGGGTTGTTTAGTGATAATTTTAGCCCTGAAAAACTAAAGTCTCTAGACGGTGAAACATTACTTGAAACTATGTTTAATCATGGAAATCGAGGTAGTTTAGTTTACTGGCTAGAGTTTAAAAATGACGATGAGCTTAAAACTAGTGTTTTCGGAGGAATAGGAGGTGGAAGCGCTTACAAGTTTGGTATTTATAAGCGAAAGGAAGACGGAAAGTGGATTACTGGTAATCCCAAAGATTCAAGAGAAATAGGACTACTAGAAGCAATTGAGGTTGCTCGAGAAAAAAGGGGTTTACTCTTAAAGGGAGCTGAACTTATTGTTGCTTTGCCGGAAGATTTCAATGACGAAGCTTATATAAAGCTCCAGGAGGATATCGACAGGGAACTTGGTAGTTTTGGAAATCTGGGTTGGGTACATAAGTATTATCATATGCTGTATCCAGAAAAAATCGATGACTTCCATTCTGTTGATTGGCAGAATTTCTACTTAATTAAGCTGCAAGAAAAACCTACAAAGCCAGACGGAAGATATGCGTTGGCAGGACAATATATAAGATTAGCAAGACAAGCAAAAATGAGTATAAATCATTTTACAACAACTCTGACGACACATTTTGGTCCACTTCAAAATTATTGGAGAATTGGAACTACCGATGATACACATAGCTACTGGGAAGAAATGTATAATAATGGTTATGTGTCAATAGGATGGCCAGCTCTAGGTGATTTAAGAAGATTTGATACTTATAACTATACTGAGACTAAGGATGATATTAAAAAGCTACTTACAGAGAATTACCCAAACACACCCCAAGTCATCGGTAAACACGCGACTCAAATAGCCACTTTCTATAAGAATATTAAACCAAATGATATTGTTGTGGCAGTTGAAGGATATGAGGTATTGGGAATAGGAAAAATTACTGGTCAGTATGAATATAGAGATAAATTGGCTTTCCCACATTGCTTGAATGTAATTTGGCAAGTAGGAGCAACTGAAAATTTACCAGACCCAAAAGAAGGATTAAGGACAACAGTCAATCCGTATAAAGATATCAATAATTTAATTGATATTGAAAGGAAGCTTGGAAACTCAGTAGCAACACCTTTGCAAGGAAAGCTACTTACAAAATCCCTTGAAGGGCTTAGTGGTATAATTGGAAGAATAGAAAGTGTCTTAAGTAGAAAGAAACAGGTGATTCTTTATGGTCCCCCTGGAACAGGTAAAACCTACTGGGCAGAAAAAGCATGCCTTGAGCTTGCGTCAAGAAAAGCATTTAAAAAGGTATTTGATGATACAAACGAATCAGAAAAGAGCTTTTTGCGAGGTAATGGTATTAATAAAGGTTTAGTTAGAGTTTGTTGCTTTCATCCAACCTATGGTTATGAAGATTTTATTGAAGGGATAAAGCCCAGTGTGTTAAATAACCAAACTGTCTTTCGCTTGTGTGAAGGTATTTTTATGAGTTTATGTAATGATGCAAAAAAGGAACAGGAAAGTAATTTTTACTTAATTATTGATGAAGTAAATAGGGGGGACATTTCACGAATATTTGGGGAACTGATAACATTGTTAGAAAGAGATAAAAGGGGGAAAGAAATAATTCTTCCATTATCTGGCAAATCTTTTAGTGTCCCTGAGAATGTTTATCTTGTGGGTACTATGAATACCGCAGATAGATCTATTGCTTTACTGGATGTTGCCTTAAGAAGGCGATTTGGATTTTATGAACTAATGCCTGATTATGCTCTTTTATCCGGTATTACAATAGAAAATCTTCCCCTTGGGTTATGGCTGTCGGAACTAAATAGTAGAATTGTTGAGAATATCGGAAGAGATGCTCGTAATCTTCAAATAGGGCACTCATATTTCATGGAAAAGGGTCAGCCAATCAGAGATTTTGATAAGTTATGTAAGGTTGTACAGGAGGATGTTATTCCGCTTATCGAGGAATATTGCTATGGCGACTACAATACAATTTCAAGAATCATTGGAAGTAGATTTGTTAATCCTTCAAAGCACGAAATAAACTACGATTTGTTTAGTAGCGGAAACAAAGAGAACTTAATCTCTGCATTACTTGAGCCAAAACCTGATATCGTTACTTCATCATCTGTAAAAGTTGAGGAGAGTGAGGATGAACCTAGACAGGCTACAGAAGATGCTGACAGGGGCAGTAGTTATGAATGCAGTAAAGGTTGATATTAAAGAATGGGGAGAAATCAAACCTGAAAAAGGCACCCCCCTGTTTCATAGATATCTTGAGGATGAAAACTCCAGACAGACGATAAAAGTGCTTAATGATAAAGGGATAGTGAACATCCTTGAAATGAAGGATGGACTTCAAATTACCACTAATTCGTATGTTGGTAAAATCAAGATTGGAGATATTCAGCTAAATATTCATCCAAAAATCGAGGGTATGCCGCTATATAGATTATTGAAGTATGCTTACGGGCTTCGAGATTTAAAAATTTTCAACGAAGCCGTTCATGATATCGACTCATACCCGTTTTATGACCTATTAATTTATCAACTATATGCAGAAGTTGAAGATTTAGTTTATAGAGGTCTCAATAGGAGATACAAGAGAGAAAATGAGGATTTAGAGTCGCCTAGAGGGAGAATTGATATTAAAAAAATCGCATCTAGAAATGTTGCCGGTGCGACATTACCTTGTACTTATTTCGAGCGAAGCGAAGACAATGAAATTAACCGGGTGCTTTTGGCAGGTCTCTATCTGACTCTCAATCTAACTGATGATAGAAATTTAAAAATCCAACTTCGTAGACTTTGCAATAATATGGAAGAAAGTGTAAATCGAATAGGGTTAAATAGGGAAGTTTTGTTAAAAGCTTTAAAGAGTGTAGATAGGTTGAGTGACCGTTATAGATCAGCCCTTGAACTAATAAACATCCTATTTGAGTCGCAAGGAATCCAGCTAGAAGATGGAATTACCTATATGAAATTGAACGGGTTTTTCTTTGATATGAATATGTTCTTTCAATCCCTGTTATCAAAGCTTATAAAGGATTATTTAGAGGGCTTTACAGTTAGAGATGAATACACCTTACATGAATTGTTTTCATATACCCCAGGATTTAATCCTTTGAGAAACGCTGCACCAAAACCTCGCCCGGATTTTGCAGTGATGATGGGGAATACAGTGGAATGCTTGCTTGATGCAAAATATCGAGATCTATGGGAAACAAAGCTTCCGAGCAGTTGGCTTTATCAACTATCAATTTATGCTGTGAGCGGGATTGGAAACTATACTGCTAGAATTCTTTATCCGACGATGTCAGAGACAGCAAAATTACAGAAAATTGATGTAAAGAATCCGGCAACAGGAAATAAATATGCGGAGGTTATGATTCAACCGGTTTCTTTGAAAAAAATAGTTAAATTGATTGATTTACCGAGTAAAGACAAACCCATGGCAATTGAATATATCAAGAGCATAGTGTTTGGTGTGTAATTGCGTGGAAAACCATGGTCAACATACAAAAGGAAGCAAGGACACTTCGAAGGGTGTCTAAACGGTAAGTAATTGGAGATAGTATAGGATTTGCCACAAAGAATAGGAAGTGGTGAAACTCTATGCTGGGAGCGATTATCGGCGACATTGTTGGATCGGTTTACGAATGGAGCAACATCAAAACCAAAGATATCTTTGTTCCTCATAGACGGTTTTTATAACGTCGATACAGTTATGACCATTGTGGTGGCATATGCGATTATGCCTGATCTTATTTAGCTAAACCCACACGGGATTTGTGTAGAAGATGGAGGAAATAATTGAAGGAGGGTTAGATTATGGACTGGGACTCGGAAATTTTCAGCAAGGACCTTAACATTTTGCTTGAGAAAGCAGGGCTGCGTTCACTTGGCGGTATCTTTGAAAGGTTAGCTAATGCCGTGGAAGAAGCTGCGTTAAATGAGCGCGGGGACTTTGATCCGGCAGAAGAATTGGGAGATTTGTTAGATGATCTCAATGATCCTTATAACGAAAGGGAAATTCGCTTGCCTGTTGTGGGCAAAGAATCCTCTCGCCGGAGAAGACCATACGGTCATGGTCATGATCCATACGATGCAGGGTATAATCTAATTCCTTGTGATACCGGTAGCTTGGGATGCACCAAGGTGTTAGTTGTAATCTGCAACAAAGACTCCAAATTTGAAGAGTACCTGAGCAAGTGCTTTGAACATGCGGTAATGATTTGCCCCAATTGCGAGAACATTGTGTTTATTACCTCCACTTGGAATTCCAGGGTGTATGCAAAATATAAAGCTTCCGTTAGAATGATTCGAGGTAAGAAAATTCAAATGCTCTTCGTCTACCTAGGTTCCAGGGGGCTTCGTATTCTGCCAGAGTAAAGCTCATCCTCACAAAACGGCTACACATTTAACCTAACCATAACCATTGGAAAGGACGATGAGTGATGACCGAAATCTTGGAACAACAATTCTATGTGTTCAGCCTTAGCAGGCGCAATAATGATCTGGATGAGCTTTTAGATGAAGGATTCGAGGTTGTAGATATTACCCCGGTGCAGTCGAAAACAGGCGGTGCCATGTTTAGAAAAGCCCATGGTCTTTACACAAACGATGTCATCCTGCTTCTCAACAAAACCGGTCGCAAAACCAGATTCGTTCACGAAATGGTGATTCGATGTGAAACCTCTTTAGAATTATTGGGGAAAGCTCTTGCCAAGAGAAAGGCAGATGGCTTCACTGCCGTCAAGACTATCCCCTTGAACGCAATCATCGACCCCGAAGCCTGCGCAGGTATTGGCAAAGGCACGTTTGGCTTTGCTGTGTTTTTCAGTGAAGTGTTGGATTAAGATAAGGAGTTTGAAACCTTAGTGGAAAGCTTTTCAGCAAATGAGGGGAGTGAGCAACATGGTAGATTCCGGTGGAAATGAAACACAAGAAGTAAGCGCCTACTTGAAAGCAGATGAAATATGGCTCAAGTTATTGCCCTACAGCTTTAAGCATGAACTTCTCAAGGAAACCGATACCTATCCCAGCATTCCGGAACTGATGGACCATGCGGAACAAGTGACCGGGAGAATACATTCTGAGTTATTCGCGTTATTTGGTAATCGCTTCCTTATGGACCCCGTATACTACATAATGGCATCTCTTGGTGCGAGTGCCTATGCCGGTATGGGAGCCTTGTATCATTGGCAGCAAAACAGGGAAGAGTTGTTTGCCAACGGGATTTACGAAACACTTGTTGCAGAACTGGGACTCAACAGCATGGGTGTGCATGTCCTCAATGCCATTGGTATTGGTTATAAGACTCCGGAATCGGATCAATTTGAAGAGCACCTGAAGGTGTTAGAAACCTTAGCTATGTTCTCACTGCTCTACAGTGAAGAAGGATACCGCGATAAGCAACTGGTGGAATGCCAGAAGGCAATGTTTCAATTTGGTATGGTGTTTGAGATGCAGAGGTTGGGGTTGAATTAGGGGTATAGTCAAATAGTTAGTGAACCATGGGAGGTTAAGCGGAAATGGACAGTCATAAATTGGATTGCTATGAAAAAGTAGAGTCTGAAGTGTGATATTATGTGATCATAGTATCAATATAAGAAAAACGGAATATTTGGCAAAGAAGGCAGCAAGGGGCACCGAAATCATACTACGAGGAAGGTAATCACATGTTTAATGCAAAGTTAAGAAAAAATGCAATTGACAATTATAATTTAGCGGTTGAACGTTATGAAAAAGTCGCCAAATATTTAGATGAAAACACCAATATTCTTTATAAAGAGCGTGAACTAGCTTTGAAACTGGTTAAATTAGTAGAAGAGCGAATTAATCAATTAACGAACACCCCAAAGGAATTCATAGTAACACTTCAAAAGATCGAAATACAAGTGGGAAGTTTTAAGACAAAACAAGAAGAAATTAAAAAAGCAGAAGTAGAAGCAAAAGCAGCTGCTGGAGGTTCTGGAGCGGGTGCAACTTTAAGTGCTCTTGGAGTTGCTGTCGCGACAATGGGCCCAACAGCAGCAATGGGCATTGCCACAACTTTTGGTGTTGCTTCAACAGGGACAGCTATTTCTACTTTATCAGGTGCAGCGGCGACTAATGCTGCCTTGGCATGGCTTGGTGGTGGTGCATTAGTTGCTGGTGGTGGCGGAATGACTGCGGGTAGTGCATTCCTTGCACTCGCAGGACCAGTAGGTTGGACAATTGCTGGTGTTATGCTCGCAGGTTCGGTTGGTTCAGGCTTGTTTGCTAGCCATAAAAATAAAGAAACCGCGGATAAGCTAATTGCTGAGAGAGAGAATCTAGAGGAAATAATTAGAAAATTCAATAATATGAACTCTGAAGTAAAGGCGTTGATAGAAATAACCCAAAATCAAATTGATGGGGTATCAAAGTCAGAGAAAGCTTTATTAGGAAGCGATTATTGTCAATTCTCAAAAAATGATAAAATGCAAGCTGGACTTCTTGTGAATTCAACTTTAACCCTGGCTCAACTAATCAATAAGGAGCTAAAAATAGATGCTTAGTGAACAGACTATTGACAGTAATGTTGAACAAGGGATTGCTTCATATGTTGATTATATGAATAATATCCGATTGACAGATTTGATGAATGCAATAGAATCAATTCTTACAAGTGAAACAGATAAATTATCAGACTTAGATACTAAATCAGCAAATGCATTATCACATCTAGATCGGGCGAGAATGGAAATTGTTAATCTAATTAATAGTAATCGAGCTGGAGAAGCTAGAGTACATGGGTTTATTGCAGAGTTTGCTGAAACGGGTATAAGAAACGCAAGAGATGTTTATCAAGGCCTACAAAATAGTGTAGTGTTATTGAGTAATAATGGACCTGTGGACATTCTACTTCAAGGCAAAGAAATGCAAATGAAGTTTTATGCCGATATCTCAGTAGAGATTAAGCAAGCAGCCAACTATCGTAAAATGAGCATGATTTTTCCCAAGGATCATGTGGATGTCATAAAAGAAATTATGAGTGGTGCAGAAGCTGTAGAAATTAATGGAAATATCTTGTCTAGCACCAAAATCAATAATATTAGAAAAGCTATTGAAAACGAGAGTGCTCTGCGTGGGGTTTCTTATGATGAATGGCTGGAATCATCCATGCTTAAATATGATGATGTTCGAAAAGGAACAATTGACCAGACGTTAGAAAGGGAAGTAAATGACATAAATAAGCAAACTGCTCAACAAGAATCTGGTATTAAAAAAGAAGCAGATAGCGATAGATTAAGCGCCCAACAAGAAGCACAACCAAGTTTTGGAGAGGCATCTAAAGTTGCTGGAATAGGTGCAGCAGTACAAGGTGGGTTCAATCTAGGTATCTTTGTCTATCAAAAGCATAAAGAGGGAAAAGAAGTCTGGGATTTTGATATTGAAGATTGGAAAGAATGTGGAGTCAATACAGCTAAAGGTGCTATTAAAGGTGGAATTTCTGGATATGCAATATATGGATTAACCAACGTATGTCACCTTGCTGCACCAAGTGCTGGAGCAATTACTTCAGGAACTTTTGGGTTAAGCAATGCCATTGTCAAATATAGAAAAGGCGATGTTGATACAGATGGATTTATTGATTTAGTAACATTAAATGCTATTGATGCAACAGGGGCTGCTATTGGTGCTGCAATAGGACAAACAGTTATACCAATTCCAGTTGTTGGTGCTTTGGTTGGCTCAATCGTTGCAACTACAGCACTAAGTCTTGGAAAAGGCGTTCTAAACAAACACGAAATAGATGTTATCAAAATTTACAAAGAAAGAATTAATTCATTTGTTGATAAATTAGACAGCGAATATCAAGTAATACTAGATGAGCTTTTGAATGAATATCATAAACTTGGGAATTTGCAACGATACTCGTTTGATTTGGATTTCAATGTTCAGTTGAGGCTTAATTTTTCCGCTAATTTAGCTAATTCATTAGGAGTTCCGGAAAAAGACATTCTCAAAAATGAAAAGGAAATTGATAAATACTTTCTATATTAATATGTGTGCATACATATAAGAGTCGATAAATTCATTATGGCACAAGGCTACTCGTGAATTCAGAATTGAGCATGATTCTATTATTGCGACATATCGTCATCATATCGGTATAGTTTGTATCTGAGTTGAAATACACTACAACAACCGGTGTGCAGCAAGATGTTCTGGATGAATATAAAATTAAAAACCAAGAAGGCTTTGTGGCCATAGAGACTTCAAACCAGACTATGAAGAATGCTAGAAAAAGTCAAATCAAATACGATCTCATCGGAAAAGTTACTGAGGCACGACTCTGACGCGAAGAACGGTGGCAGCCATTTTAAAGGGATTGAGGCTAGCCAAATTCAACATGTTCCAAATCAACCCAGAAGAGTTCATCAGTAAAGTGATTCGTCTTATTAAAGAGCAGAAGTCCACGATGATTGTCGAACACATCTCTTACAATCAATCGGAAGGTGCTTACGACAGCACGATATTCACTGCAGAAAAGCCGGCACAAACACTCGACAAAGCGTATCGGGCAAAGAAGCATATTCGTGATTATGTCTTTACCGATGGTTCTGCAAGTGAGAGTATCGAAAAGAAGTTTGCCAAAGAACTAGATGTAGCCAGTGAAGTGTGTGTATATGCTAAACTCCCGCGGGGCTTTTCTATACCAACCCCGGTTGGCAATTACTCACCCGACTGGGCAATTGCTTTTAACCAAGATTCAGTGAAGCACATTTACTTTATTGCCGAAACCAAAGGCTCTATGGACAGCATGAATATTCGACCCATAGAACAAGCCAAAATTGCCTGTGCTAAGAAGCTGTTTAACGAGATTTCCACCAGTAATGTGAAATACCATGATGTCGATAGTTACCAGACATTACTGAATATTATGTCGAGTTTGTAGGTCAAAGATTGTTGGAAATTTGTAAAGTCTGATCACGTTGTATGCATGACAGGGAGTAAAGAATAAGGTCGAGTAGTTTACCGGTAGATTTTCTTTATCTGAGGGAGCCCAATGTGGCTTCCTCTTTTTTTAACCGTTACGCACCAACAAACGGAGCGAAAATAAATTACGCTCCATTTGTTGGAATAGCTTGCGTTATGAGCCAGTTTGCTTTATAATTAACTGTGCCAACAAACGGAGCAAAAACCAATAATGCTCCGTTTGTTGGAACACTGAAAGTGAGAGGATAGTTATGAACGCTAAGTTGAGAATCAATGAAGTAAAAACCAACTTTACAAATAGAATATTTACGAATGATGAGTTATTTGAATTCTACCGTCTCAGTGAGCCCGATTTGAAGAGTACTACTTTTCGTTGGAGGGTGTATTTGCTAAAAAAGGCCGGGATTTTATATGCTCCAAAACGAGGTTTCTTAAGTCTTGAAAGAAAGAAAGATTTCGCACCTGAAATTAGCCAATTTGCAGTTGAGATTTATGAGTTAGTGCGAGCGAAATTTCCTTACTCAAACCTATGCGTTTGGGAGACGATTTGGTTAAGCAAGTATATGATTCATCAACCTCTTTCCAACAAGATAATTATGGAAGTTGATAAAGAAGCAGCTCCAGCTGTTTTTGCTTTTTTACAAGAATCATATAGAGATGTCTTCTTGAATCCCGGCAGAGAAGAAATGGAGAAGTACATTCTAGTCAATCAAAACAGTATTATAGTTAAGAATATGACGAGTACTTCACCTGTACAAGAAATCCAAAATATTGTTATTCCGAAAATCGAAAAGATAATTGTGGATATTTTTGTTGAAGACGATTTTTTTATCACTTATCAGGGTTTTGAGCTTATTAATATTTACAACGAGCTATTTATATCGTATAATATTAATCAATCTACATTGTTGCAATACGCAAATAAAAGGCACGCGCGAGAGAGAATGATTCAGTTTTTGAAAGAGAAGACAGAATTTACTGATTGCGGATTACTAATTTGAGGTGATTGAGTGATACTCGAAAAAACATTTACTAAAGAATGGTTTTTGGGGAAAAGCATTGAGTATATGAGGGGAAAGAGAAAGGCCGATCCAACACTAATCGAAAAAGCCACAAAAGCATTTCATCTTCTGGAAGAGTTAGCCAAGACCAATCTGAAATTCATTTTTAAAGGCGGTACATCTCTTCTACTTCTGCTTAGTTAATTCTATCCAATTGACTTCTCAACCATTACTATGGAACTATTAGAAACTTCTCCTATAGAGACACTTGAAAGTAAAGAATTACAAAAAATGGGAGGCACCGTTTTGAAGGTGCGATACGAAATGCCATTTCGCTCGGAGGAGACAGCGACACCTTAGCCGCAATCACCGGCTCTATTGCCGAAGCTGCTTACGGAATTCCGCTGTGGATGAAAGAACATGCCTAGACTTATTTAGATGAACCCACACGTGATGTGTGCAGACGATGGAGAGGGTTTGTAAAAACAAAATAGAGTGATTTAGGCCTATTTAACTCGACGTTAAAAACGAGAGAACAAGCTCATTGACTTGCTCTCTCGTTTTTTTGAATATAAGGAATATCAGAAGTCATTTCTCTGGATTTAGGCAAGAAAATGAGTTCTACGTTTAATATAAAATTAATATAATTTCATATAAAAGTATTGATAATTATATTAGTCTGTGATATTATCATCTCGAGGTGATTCAAATGCCCATAAAACTAGAAGCGCTAATTCCCTTTGATCTTTTTATGGAAGATCCTGACAAAGTTTTTCAATTAGTAGATAATAACGAACAAGTTATTCTGTTACAAAACAACAAACCAGTCTATATTATTACAAAGGTTCGAGAGAACTCGGTAAATAATCCTAAACTCGAGGAAAGTATTAATAAGGTTTACACTCTTCACGAAGCCATGGAAATTGTTTTACTCGAAGCAGAAGGTAGAAGCATGCATGCAGCGGACTTAGCAGAAGAAATTTACAGAAGAGGTTTGTATTTCAAGAAAGACGGTACAAAGGCGGAATATACTCAAATACGTGCACGTTGTAACCATTATCACCAATTTGAAGCGTTGCAAGGAAACATTATTCATTTGAAGTGAAGGAAGCAATAAGTATTCAGTTTTCAAAGCAATATCAAAATCTTATGAGGAAGGGGAATAAAAATGTCGAACTTTAAGAATGCAAATGAGGAGAATCTTTTTGTTTCAGGAGATAAACTAAATCTGCAAAGTGTAATTGAAATGGATGGATCAGATTGTATCAACGAAACGGACAGTAGTGTAAATGGTGTTAGTCGAACGAGTGAATATACCCGTTTCACTGAAAATTTGTTAAATCGCTTCGGAATGAAAGACTATGTTACCTTAAGCGAATATCGCAAGGATTCCAGCTTACCTCGTATAAAAATTCCTGACATCAGCGGAGTTTATATTGTTGTTTATCCGCATGAGCTTTCTGAAGATATGTTCATCAATCCGGGGAGCGGAGGTTATTTTAAGGGAGAAAACCCGAACGTTGAGATTGGAGAATTATTCAGTAACTGGGTTGCAGGTGCCGATGTTCTCTATATTGGAAGAACCGGAGGTACAACAGTAAATGGTTTTGTTTCAGAAGCGACATTGAGAAAAAGGATTAAGCAGTTACTACAATATGGAAATGGCAGACCTGTCGGTCATCGTGGCGGTCGTTATCTATGGCAACATAAGAATAGTTCGGATTTTCGAATTTATTGGTATACATGTGTAGATGAAAATCCAGTAACCCTCGAACAGAATATCAGAAAAGAATTTCTCGATGAGTATAATCAACGTCCCTTTGCAAACCTAGTTTAGATGAAAGTAGGTTGGAGGTATTAGAATAAAACATCAACCTTATGTATCTCCTTCGGATTCCCTTGAACTTGCAGAATATGCAAGTAATGCAACGATGTTGTTAACCCTGGTAGCACAATGGGTTTTGCATATGAATACCGAGAATATTGAGGTGATTTTTTTGAGTAGAGGAAATAACTAAAATATTTCCAACGATGTTACAGAAGAAGATTTCACTCAATTATTGATTGTCAATCGGGGTTTTTCTTTCTAATAGGCTACTCATGAATTCTGCGTTGAGCATGATTTTATTATTGCGACATATCGTCATCATATCGTTATATGATAGATCACTACATCTGAAACCATCAGGCAAAGGCTTTGGCTCAACAACTTTATTCAAAATTTCCGTTGTTGCAACGCCATAAAAGGATGCTAACTTATCAAGCATATCTGCACTCATGATCCGCTCACCCGTTTCGATTTTGCTTATCAAGCTATATTTCGCGTCCAAAAACATAGCGATGCGTTGCCGATTACACCCGGTACCTTCTCTCAATATTCGTAGATTTCTCCCAATGGCTTTAATATCCAACATATTCTCCGGCCTCCTTCAATAGTCTTGCTTGTTCATACATTTAAATATAAAGCAAAAAATTAATTGGAAACTTGTTATTGATCTCGGGCTTCCGCCACAAGAAGTAATTCATGATTAATATTTATTAAACAAGCGATTCTTATTGCTTCAACTACTACTCGAGTCGCTTTCAATAGCACTGAACTCCGCTCCTTGGATTTTTTCATAAGCCATGTGCGCAATGTTTAAACCCGTGTAGAGATCCTTAAATAAACCATTTTTCTCATCAAGATAACCATTGCGCTTCTTCCACATTCTCTGTAACTCCTTAGCCTTCTTGCGTTTTTGATGCAAGAGGCTATAAGAGCAAAATACTTCGAACTCGAGTCCACCACAAAAAAGTGTCTCGACTTGTTCTCTAGATATGTTGTCCGAATACTGTATTCTTTCGTGCCAAAATAAACCATACGCCTTATCGCCTTCAAGTCTAGGTTTACGAGCTCGTAAGGGGATTAAGGTGTGATTTAATGATATTGCCATCGGCTTTGTGCCGGTGTTATTGCTCCTTGAGACGAGGTTTGCGAGATCAGGTATCCAATATTTCAAATATTGGTTCATGATATAACTAAAACGATTCGTGCTAACTTCATTAGTACCGTCTTCATAAAAAATCTTGTGTGCAGTTCCTTCTTCATAATAAAACGGTATTATAGCAAGCAGGAGACCTTTGGCCGGATTATATATATAATTCAATGGTAGCACCCCTTTTTAACAACGAATAAATATTAATTTAAAAAACATTATTTGTCAAGCAAAACTTCTATATCGTCACTCCACCAATCCAGCATATTTCTTGGCCTGAACAATGGCTTCTTTTGTATGGTCCGGCATCTTATTTCGGCGATACTTGTTCGCTTCTTTGGCATAAGCTGCTTTGCTTAAATAAGTCTCAACCTTGATCGGGTTGATACAGTAATCAAAGCCGGCGATCCACTTGGAATCATTTTCTCCATGATTCCAAGTGTTTTCATTCATAGCTTTAAAGGCTACAATGATTTGCTTCAAATTGTATTTTTCCAACAGCAATTTGCACGCCTCTTCGCGCTCTTGCGTATAGGAGATAACGTGCTCTAAATCTGGGCAGTACTTTTGATATGCCAAGAATATTTCTTTGGGGTGGGTAGGTTGGTTCTCATTGCTTTCATCAACCGGTGCTTTTTCCCGAGATGTTTCAGGCAAAATGCTAAAGTTTTCTCCCAAGGGAGAAAAGTCTTCGAGTTCAGCATCAATGTTTTCCGGAAGGGTTATCTGTTTTTCTTGCTCATTCTCTGCTTGTTTGACTATGATTTCCGGGGCAGTTTCGTCTTCTTTTATGAGATAAGGCATTTGTTTACCGGTACTCTTCCGGCGTCTGACCACCTGAAAGTAATGGTGTTGGATTTCTTGCGATGTTAAAACTCCGTATTGCTCAAAAATAGATTTATCAAAAATGTCATTAGCAACGGCAGATTCTATGATTTCAGTAACTTCCTTGGCGCTCATTCCTTTTCCACCGAAGGTCAAGAGCATTGCCTTTTTTTCATCCCACTCCAGGTAATACCCCTTTTCTGCATAGATCATCTGGTAAGTCAGTTGCAGAACTCCCAAAGCGGCATGACCAAATTCGGCAAAAACTAATCTCCATGGTGTAGACATGTTGACATTCAAAGACATATATTCGATTCCTGTTCTCATTTGTGAAAACCCCTCTCTGTTTTTGATTTAAGAATACTTGAAAGACCGGGGAGTCTCAAGTTCAGGTTTTTTGCAAAAAAGCTCCTAAATATTGCAAGTTTTTGCACAATTGCAGAAAACCGTTACTTTTAGGGTCGAAAATTTGCAGACTTTTTGCATTTGTGCAAAAAACCTTAAAATTTATCTTTTTTTGTTTTCTTTGTCCCCCTGCTGTACATACCGAGAACGTAGGATTACCATGCCCTTACCCTACACTACCATTACCTTACTTTACTCTACACTACATGCGCAGAATGTTGCAGCGTGTAAGCAATTGCATACAATAAAAAGCAAGAGGTCAGCAGTTTGTTTACAACTGCTGACTTCTTGCTTTCAATTTTTTCTTGCTCGTTAATACAGTGTAACAGTCAGGCGCGTTTTTTCCCACTGAGGAGGCTTGCTACGGTCAACGTTTGCTAAATTGCGAACAGAGAGGTAGCTTTGGCCTTCAATCAGAACACCGGGTATTGTTAGATTACCACAGCGGATCCAACAATGCCCAACCGGGTGAGTATACGGTTCGGGTAAGACTTTCTCTACACGGCAAAGAGCGCAGCTGGAGTGCACACCGTTCCCGTTTAAATAAGATGATGTATAATTCCCCAATGCAGGAATGGGTAACAAAGAGAACGGCATGACATCGACGCCGTCGTGTAAGTTGGGGAAGGCATAGAGGTTGGCGTGTTCTGGGTCGGTGGGGCTTAAGTAATCGTAGCCTCCCGGGGCGGCTTGCAAGAGTTCCCTTACTAATGCACTGCGCCAGGGGTTGAGGATCTTTTCTTTTAGGCTGGCATTGGGGAAGATGTTGCCGGTCCTTTTATAATAGGCTTCATATTCGGGTAGGGTTAGATTGAGTAGCATCATATGATGATGCGGGGCATAACCGTCGTAGTTGTTTTCGGCCAAGTGGCCTTGCAGTAAGAGCATGGTCTATCTCCTTTAGGGGGCGTTTTTGAGGCGGTCGATGGTTTCTTTGAGTTTTAAGGGAATGGGGATGCCGCACTTCTTGCAGTTTTCTAAGATGCTGATGCTTTCGTTGGCGACTAAAAAGCCGATGACCAAAGCGCGTAAGCTGCCGGGGGTGTGCAGCATTTGATCCATGAGGTTGCTTAAAACGACTAAGGTCAAGAGCATGACTTTTTTGGCAATGCCCTCTAAGCCTTTGCGGCTGTTCAAGAGTTTGCCGCTGATGAATGAGGCCAAGACGCCGGTGAAATAGTCTAGGGCTAAGAGTGCTAAGAAGACTTGCAGTAGGTTGTCTAGACTGCCAAAAAGAAAAGTGAGGCTGCAGGCCAAAAGCCCACAGCCTCCTTTTAATTCTTGGCTGAACCGATTCCAATTCATGGTTCTCCTCCAAAAATTTATTTTGTTGAAACTAGATCAGGGCTACAACATCGGTCTTGGTTAAGTCGGTGATGTAAGCTTCTGCAACAGCGGTGATAGCAACGCCATTGATATCGAAGATATTGGCGGTGACAATGGCTTGCATGGCTGCGGTAACCTGAGCCTGGGTCAGATCTTCTTTGGGGTTGGGAACGGTGAAACTAACGAGTTTTCCGTCAGCACAGAGGAAGCGGAGGATTAAGCTTTGGGTTTGGGTAACTGCCATATTAGATCATTCCTTTCTAAATTAGATACCTTCGACTAATTCGCCTTTGTCGGTGCGGGTGATGCTACCGGGGGCGTATTCGCTTAAGGAGAAGATTGCCACTGCCACGTTATAGACGGAATCGTCGGAAGCGGCTGGGTTGACTCGGCTGTAGCTGCGGGTTAGGTAGATGGATTTGCCGTCTACTACGCCGGTTAGGAACTTCAGGTTCAGAGAAGAGGGTTGCGGCACGGATACTGCTGCCATATAAAAATCATTCCTTTCGATTTGTGTTTGACACCGGGCCCGATGACAAGGTGAGTGTAAACGATGGGGATGATTTTGTCATATGCTGGTTTGGTGCGGGAACGCAAAAAAACACGCCATTCGGGTTCGGAATGGCGTGTTTAAGGTAGGCTTTTTGGGGGTTAGGGGGTGAATAAGGGGAAATTGTGCGGGAAGTAGGAAAGAGGGGGGTGAGTGAGTACTGGAGTTTGGTAAAGGGGAGAGGAAATTCCCAACTACTTATGATATTTCTCCCTCCTTGAAGAGCTTGTGCCTTTTTAAGTTAGTGAATGTTCGGTGTGGGTCAGTATCTTCTCTTCGATTTAGGACCAAGAAGACACCCGCGCCTCTGGTTGGATTTTTCCACTGGAGTATTCATATAGGGAAGGAATAGAATGATTAATTGGAAGCTAAAATTTGCAAATAGAGAATTCTTATTGGCAGTTATCATCTTCATTACGACCATTATGAATGTAAACAAAGTAGTGGGCTTGACGATTGAACAGGGACCGGAATCATTTCTGCTACGGCTGTTCTTACGCGCATAGCATTGGAGTGGAGCTTGTTGATGCGTTGAGGGTAGGAGTAAAATTGCGTAGAGTATATGTTTGTAATAGATTCGATGTTTATTGATGAAAACCACTAGATAAAATATATAATGAGATAAATGGCTTATAGATAAATAAATACGAGTCAGATTTTTTATTAGTATTTAATTATTTAAAAATCTGAAGAGATGGCGCATATTATTAAATGGAGAAAGGGATATCTAGATTGACGTCGAATTCTACGCTTTGTTTGGAAATACTACTTGGTCAGTAGGAGGTTATTATGAAGATTCTCATTCTCCAATTCAGTGATTTACATATTGAAAAAGCCGGGGATTTACCAAATGCAATTTACAATTCAATAAAAAAAAGTATATCAAACGAAAGCATAGGCCAATGTGACAAACTGATCGTACTATTTACTGGAGATATAGCTCAATCAGGTCAGCCCGAACAGTATACTGAAGCGAGAAGATTGATCAATTGCATTATAACTGCATCTAAAGAATTAAATCTTACAAATGGATATATTAACTTTTTCTCGGTTCCTGGTAATCATGATGTTGATCAAAGTCAAGTAATAGAGGATGGTTTTACATACACTAAACAATCTGAAATGTATGGTATATTTAAAAAAGAGTATGAAAAAATCCTGTCAAACGGTATTTCGAGGTTACAATCCTTCTTTGAGTTTTCGAAAAAGACGAGTCTCTCAACAGTTGAACCTGTATACAAAAAATGTACTGTAAATGTAAATGAAGTAATAATTGATATTCATTTGCTAAATACAACGATACATTCTTTAGACAAGAAAGGTAGAATAAATAAAGGAGAACACTATGTGCCAGAGCATATTATCCAACATATAAATCAAAAAACTAAAGCAGAATATTCTTTTCTGTTAATGCACCACGAACCATCGTGGTTTTTTGAAATGATCAAACAAGAGCTAGAGCAAACTATCAATAGTAAACATATGATTGTTTTCAGCGGACACAATCATCATACTGAAAGCGGATATACAAAAGTTAACGGAGTTGGAAGTCAATACTTCTTTCATGGTGGATGTATGGCTGACAAAGGAGATTGGGCTAATAGTGAGTTCAATATGTTCGTTCTCGATACGGAAACAAGAATACTCACACATAAAGCTATGCAGTTTAATGAGTATTACTCTGTATATTTGGAAAAGTCCAGTTTCGATCAACGAATAGAGGTCAATTCAGCATATGAATTAACCGATGATGCGGTGGAAAAGTATGTGTATTTAAAAAACGGATATGGGTACATTGATTCTAACAGCATTTTTGTTTTTCCAAGAATAAAGCGACAGCATTTAAGAGATAAGAATAATATTTTAGAGATTCTTAGCTTTGACAGATTAATACAGCAAATTGAAGAGCAAAGGAGAATAGAAATTAGTGGACTAGATCTTTCAGGGAAAAGCACTCTTTTGTACCAACTCTTTCAACACTATTATAAGGTTAAATATGTGATATTCTGTCGTGTTGAGGACATTTCCAGCGGCAATCGGAATAGAATTTTAAAAACGATTTTCGAAGATACTTATGGCACTGAACAAAAGAAATATGACTATTTCAAACAAGCTCCTAAAGATGAGAAAGTGATACTAATAGATGATCTTCACTTAGTGAAACCGTCCAGTATAACTAGTTTCTTAAATGAGATTGAGGAGGAATTTGGTTATATAATACATACAACAAACATATCTATTAGTTTCAATGTTGATAGTCTTATCGATGAGGCTTTTAAAGAAAAAAGAAGCTTTAAATATTCGATTAGTCCATTCTACCTTGATAAAAGAGAAGAGTTAATCAGAAAAATTGTGAGTAACGGCCAAAAAAGTGAAAGCGATAAAGAAAAAGAGCAAACAGTAACCAAGCTTATGAATGCTATGAATTCTCAAAGACGATACTTGATTTCTACTCCAGATACTATAATTAGACTTGTTAATTACTACATACAAAATCAGAATATCGAATCAAAAACAGAAAGTGGGATTTTTAGCAAAGTTTTCGAGAGCACTATTACATTAGCACTTCAAAAAAATCCGATTCCAGGCGTTAATATTAATAAAATGTTTACAATAATAGGGAAAATAGCCTATTTTATCCATAAAAACAAGAAATATCCTGTCGCTTTAGCCGAACTCGTTGGAGAGATTGATAAATACAGCAAAGAATATAGAGGGAAGATTGATGGGCTTGGGTTTATCAAGGTTCTAGTGGATTCTAAAATACTAGTTTATATCGACGAAGTTAATGGATATAGATTTAATAATAAGAATGTCCTTGCTTACTTCATTGCTAAGGAGATATTTGTCCTTAATGATTCCGATACTATCGCAGAATGTTTAAGATTAGCTTGTTTTGGTATCAATTCATCAATTATTCAATTCATAGTTTATCTTTCAAACAATACAATTTTCCTTGATAAGATAATCGAGTATGGATTAGCATATGAAAAAATTTGGGACACATATAATTTTGATTCGGAGGATGTCAAATACCTGAGTACGAGTTGGAGCCAACTTGAAGAACGCGAATTATTGGCCAGAGGGGAAGCTTTCGAAAAGAATACAGCTCTTGAGAAAGACCGAAAGATTATAGACTCAAATGAATTAGGTGTGATTAACCTTTATGATTATGATGATGAAACTGTGGAAGAAGCCACAAATCAACTTATAAGAGCTTATCAGTTAATGATAATAATTTCTAGCTGTCTGCCGAATTTTGAACACTTGATGGACACTCAAAGAAAAGTGAAGTTTATCAAGACAATATTCTCCTTACCTAATAGAATTTTTTACCGATGGTCTTCGATTGTTGAGAAAAATATTGGTCAATTAATTGATATGTCAAGTAATATGGACGATAACGATTTTATTCAGGAAACATCTCCGGAAGAATTGCTGAAATATATTAAGCATGTTTCGATAGAACTCTTATTGCAGTTAAATATGACAAGTATTTCTAATGCATGCAGAGAAAACACATGTGAGCACTTATTAGACCATGAATTGTATAATAGTAATGACCAAATTTATACTATTCAAGAACTTATGGTTTATGACAATGCCGGAAAGTACGAGAATTTTGTTAAACTTGCTCTCACAGCTAGAGAAGGATGGAAAAATCAAATTGCACTTGGTGCTCTTGCACGCACTGCACAAAAAGTCTATCTTGATAGAAAGAAATTACAGTATACACAAAAACAACGGTTGGCTGGAAAATTTGGTTTCGATCTTAGACACCAATTGTTATCATTTAATAGACGGCTCAACAGGAGATAATCACAAGTAAATTTTATACAAGTAGCATTGATAAATGATGAATTTGGGACAATGTAGAAGCAAAATAACACCTAAACTTTTGCAATTTATCGAATGGTGACTATACGTTACGGGTAACCCGCCGTGAATGCGGTAATTGCGACCAGAATACTCAAATGGTCTTCAAGAAAGATGAAAAACCAGATATGAGAGTTTTTCCGATGATAAGTATAGAACTATAAAAGTTCGAAACAACGAACTATGATTAAAAGTACAAAAGCGGTATTTGATAATTTCGGAGTATGATTGATCATCTAGGTATTGGAGGATTTATGCTTGATGAAATAGTTTCTCAGACTAATCTCTATATTGAGAATATGCCCAAAACAACTAGAAAAAAGTACGGGCAGTTCTTTACTAGCAAAGCTACAGCAGTTTATATGTCTAAATTGCTTACTATACCCCAAAAAGCTGAACAAATATCAATATTGGATACCGGAGCTGGAACAGGTATTTTGGCGTGCGCACTAATAGAAGAATTGCTAAGGAAGACAGATATTAAAAAAATAACTCTAACCTGTTATGAGAACGACAGTAACATTTTAAAAATATTGGATTCAAATCTGAGTTACATTATGATTAGATCGGATTCTCGTGTTACGTACAGAATTATTGCAGAAAACTATATCACTAGTCAGAGTGATGACTTTAATTATCGAACAGATCTCAAGATTGAACCAAAGAAATATGATCTTATTATTGGGAATCCACCTTACAAGAAAATCTCGAAGGATGCCCCGGAAGCTAAAGCAATGTCATCAGTATGCTTTGGTGCACCAAATTTATACTTTCTTTTTGCTACAATGTCTATGTTTAATCTGAAAGATCAAGGAGAGTTGGTATACATAATCCCGAGATCCTGGACTTCGGGAGCATATTTTAAAAAATTCAGGCAATATATACTTAGCGAGGGTAAGATTGAACACATACATTTATTTTCTAGCAGGAAAGATGTATTCGATAAAGAGAATGTGTTGCAGGAGACAATTATAGTAAAGCTAAGGAAAACCAAAATAACTCCAGCTGAGATCACTATTACCACATCTAAGTCTAATAATGATTTTGAGAATTTAACGAGGTTAAGGGCTCCATATGAAGAAGTCGTAGTTGGAAACGAATCATTTGTGTTTTTAGCTACTAATTCAGAAGAGGTTAACGTGTTAAGGATGATAAATCGCTGGAATGATACTTTGCCCAGCAATGGACTTTGGATGAGAACCGGATTAACGGTTGATTTTAGAAACAAAGATTTACTTAGGAATAGCAAAAGCAGTGAATCCATTCCTTTGTTTTACGCTCAGCATATTAAAGAAGGAGTAATCGAATTTCCTATTGCTAAGGAGTTTGAGTTTATTTCTATTGAAAAAAGTGGATTGATTCAACCAAACAGGAATTATCTATTTGTTAAAAGATTTACGTCAAAAGAGGAGAAGAGAAGACTGCAAAGTGGGATCTACTTGTCGTCTTCTTTGCCTGATTATAAATTTATAAGCACTGACAACAAAATCAATTTTGTCGACAGTCGGAATGGCTGCCTTTCCAATGAAGCTGTATTTGGATTATTTGTTATATTTAATTCCAGTCAATATGATAAGTATTACAGAATTCTGAATGGTTCTACTCAAGTCAATGCTACTGAAATAAACAATATGCCAGTACCTCCTTTTGATATTATTGTTAAAATGGGAAAAGATTTAATGAACAGAAGTGATTTCTCAGTAGAAAACTGTGATTCTATTTTGGAGGGTTATTATGTCTAAACTAAGCGACGCTAGAAAAATATTGAAAAGTATGGGAATGCCTATATCTCAGCAAGGAGATGTTTGTTGCTATACTTTATTAGCATTAGCTGATTTGTCCGAAGATAAGAAATGGATTGAAGCACAGAGTAAGTGGATTAGAATACATGATATAATATCATCAACTAGTGAAAAATATAATGTTTTGTATGCAGAAAACAGTCGGGAAACTTTTAGAAAGCAAGCATTACACCATTTTCGAAATGCTGCATTGATTGAAGACAATGGTTTAGCAACAAATAGCCCAAATTATAGTTATAGGCTAACAAAGGAGACTTTGGAACTGATAAAGGCATATGATTCCAATGTGTGGGAAGCTAAATTATTTGAGTATTTATCTACTCACAAGAAGTTAATCGACATTTATAAATCCACTAAGAAGATGACAATGCTGCCGGTGAAGATCAATGACCAACTATTTAATTTCTCTCCAGGTAAGCATAATGAACTTCAAAAAGCAATACTTGAGGAATTTGCACCAAGATTTGCACCTAATTCGATTTGCTTATATGTTGGTGACACAACAAAAAAGGATATGTCAAAGAACAATACTAAATTACTCGAGTTGGGGTTTGATGTTACATTGCATGATAAAATGCCAGATGTTATCCTTTTTCGAGAAGACAAGAATTGGCTATATTTTATAGAAGCGGTTACGTCTGTTGGGCCAATGGATCCTAAAAGAGTCAATGAAATCTCTGAAATGACACAAAAGGTATCATTTGGGAAGGTTTTCGTAACAGCTTTTCTAGATTATAAAACATTTAGGAAGTTCGCTGAAAAAATTGCATGGGAAACGGAAGTATGGTTAGCGGAATTTCCAGAGCATATGATACATCTTAATGGTGACAAATTCTTAGGACCAAGAGTATAGCTGCCTTTCTAAAATCTTCCAATTTAGTATATAGTATTTTTTAAGCACTGTGCCTACAACAGAGAAATTTTTGCGCATTTTGCTAGTGATAAATCTCTGATAAGAATGCCAATCGCCGTTTCTAACGTCCATTTTGAAAGCTTTCTCCATTTTAGCTAAATTACATGCAGTTCAAATATAGTTGCGCTAGCATGAAAGACTTGTTACTTCAGTGATCATGTATGCAACACTTCTTATCAAATGAAATAAAGCTTTTTCTCACTTGTGCATGTAATGCCTGGACTTTATTGAAGCAATATATTGTGCTCTATTTCAAGTCGAGTTTTGATACACTAAAGAAATACTTCAAAATCTCAGAAGTGTTTAATCTATTCGAGTATGCATTCTACTAAGTAGATATGATTTAATCAACGACGTAAATAGTAAATCAATCTCGATAGCATCGCAAACCCGCGTTGCTCTTTTCCTCCCCCCCTCCCCCCTAACAAGGATTCCAGCCACCCCCTGACGAAGTAATAGTTTTAGACCATTACTCCTAAGGAAACGGAGGTGGCCCCGCTGGCCAAAGAGAAAACCAAGTTTGTTTGTCAAAATTGTGGGTATATCACCAGCAAGTGGTTAGGGCGTTGCCCGGAGTGTGAGAGCTGGAACAGTTTTCAAGAAGAACGAGAGAGCCCCCCGGCACGCAGTAAAGAAGGTACCATGTTGCAGGAGCCTTTAGCCCTAGTGCAGGTAACCTTGCGGCAAGAGGGACGGACGCCGGTTGGCATAGATGAATTAGATCGCGTCTTGGGAGGCGGCTTAGTAGCCGGTTCCCTTGTTTTAGTGGGCGGAGATCCGGGTATTGGCAAATCTACGCTCATGTTGCAGACCACTTTGCTGTTGGGTCAACGGCAGGCATCGGTGCTCTATTGGAGCGGAGAAGAGTCCATGGAGCAAATCAAAATGCGAGCGAATCGGCTGGGCAATATTCCGGCCAGTGTCTATATTCAGTCCGAGACCTGTTTAGACCGGCTGCCGGAAGTGTTGCAGCAGTTGAATCCAAGCTGCTTAATCATTGACTCCATTCAAACCGTTTACAGAAGTGACTTAACCTCGGCGCCGGGAACCGTGAGCCAAGTACGAGATATTACCGCGCAGCTGATGCGCATTGCCAAGCAGAGTGGCTTGGTGGTCTTTATTGTGGGCCATGTCACCAAAGAGGGCACCATTGCCGGGCCCAAAATGCTGGAGCATATGGTAGACACCGTGCTCTATTTTGAAGGCGACCGTCACCATAATTTTAGAATCATTCGCGCCGTCAAAAACCGTTTTGGCTCCACCAATGAGATCGGTGTTTTTGAAATGGGCGAAAACGGCTTAGAAGAAGTTAAGAATCCTTCGGCCGTGTTCTTGGCAGAGCGGTCTACCCAAGGCCCGGGTTCGGCCGTGACAGCTTTGTTAGAGGGCAGTAGGCCTTTATTAGCCGAAGTGCAGGCCTTGGTCAGCAACACCAATTACCAAAACCCCAGGCGCTTGGCCAATGGCTTTGATCATAACCGCATGGCCATGCTGATTGCCATTTTAGAAAAACGCTTAGGCTACCAAATGGGTATGTTGGATTCCTACATTAATGTAGCGGGGGGCTTGCGCATTAACGAGCCAGCCGCAGATTTAGCGGTGGTTTTGGCGTTGGCGTCTTCCTACCGGGAGCGTGCCATTGATGCCACGCTGGTCGCCATTGGCGAAGTGGGCTTGACCGGTGAATTGCGCAATGTGGCTCGCTTGGAGCAACGCTTAAAAGAAGCGGCGCGCTTGGGCTTTCAACGCGCTATTATTCCGGCCAGTGGTAAGGCAATTTCGCTGCCGGGTTTGCAAATCACTCCGGTGCAAAACATTCAAGAAGCCATAGCCCATGCTTTAAAAGGAGGGTAAGCTCCATGAATTACGGACATTGGCTGGCGAACCTGTGCACGGCCATGAATCTTTTGGCCGGCATCGTTTCGATTGAGTTTTCAGCCCGGGGCGAATTCACCTGGGCTGCCGTAGCGGTCTTTGCCGGCATGGTCTTTGACGGGCTCGATGGCAAAATTGCCCGCATGTTCAGCGCCACCGGCAGTGCCTTTGGCAAAGAGCTCGATTCGCTGTGCGACGTGGTCAGCTTTGGGGCAGCTCCGGCGTTTCTGTTATACCGGGTATTACAACCCACCCACCCTTGGCAAGCCGCCTTGGCTGCCGGTTTTTTTGCAGTTTGTGGAGCCATGCGCTTGGCGCGGTTTAACACAAACCCGGCTACACCAGGGAAGGGCTTTACCGGCATGCCCATTACCGGAGCGGGAGGCATGTTGGCCATTGTGGCTTTGCGGCCGAATCTCTTGACCCCGTTTGGCTTACTATTGTTTACGATCTTGCTGGGGAATCTCATGGTCAGCGGTTGGCGGTATCCGGATTTTAAAGCCGTGCATCTGCCCAAATCTCTCGGCAAGAGGATTATCCTGGTTGGGTTTCTTTTCATGTTTGCTGCTTTTTGGGTTCAATATGGCAGCATTGATTACGCAATCATCCCGCTTTTGGCCTACACCGCCAGCGGACCAATTTATACTTATTTTATGTGGAAGGCGGAGAGCCAAAAATGAATGGAAAACGATATCTCATTGCCGATATAGGCAGCACTACCACCAAGGCTTTGTTGTTTGAAATCAGCGAAGAAAAGGTGACCCTCTTAGGCGGAGCAGATGCCCCCACCACTGTGGAAGCCCCGTATAACGATGTTAAGTTAGGATTGTTTCAGGCGGTCAGCCGTTTGGAAAAGCAGTTGCAGATCCCGTTGACTGATGAAAAGCACTTTTTGCAAACCAATACCCATGCCATTGAAGGCTTACTGGCCACCAGTAGTGCCGGCGGCGGCTTACAGATGCTGGTGGTAGGCTTGGTTAAAACCATGACTGCCGAGTCGGCCGAGCGGGCTGCCTTAGGTGCCGGAGCTGTCTTGCTCGATGTTATGGCCCAGGACGACGGTTTAGAGATGTATGAACGGGTGGCTCGCATTCGTGAGTTGCGCCCCGATATGATCCTCATGGCCGGTGGTATTGAAGGGGGAGCCCTTTTAGAAGTAGCGGTCATGGTCGATATCTTGACCAAAGCTGACCCCAAAAGCCGCTTAGGCGACCACAAGGTGCCCCTGATCTATGCCGGCAATTCCGATGTCCGCCCTTATTTTGAATCGATTCAGCATCCCTTTGAGGTGCAATTTGTCAACAACTTGCGTCCGACCATGGATAAAGAAGACTTAAACCCGGCGCGGCTGGCGATTCAAGAAGTCTTTTTGCACCATGTTATGACCCAAGCTCCCGGTTATGCTGAGGTCAGCAAGCGCGTCACCGCCCCGATTCTACCCACCCCCTTAGCGGTAGGCAAAGCCCTGCAACTCTTAGCCAAGGAATATGGCCACAATGTTATGTCCATGGATATTGGCGGCGCCACCACCGACGTCTTCTCGGTTTTCAAAGGCACCTTTTACCGAACGGTCAGCGCCAATTTAGGGATGAGCTACAGTGCTATGCATGTTTTGGCGGAGGCGGGCATCGATAATATTCTGCGCTGGCTGCCCGAAAACTTGAGCGAAGAAATCGTACGCGACTGGTTGCATAACAAGATGCTGCGCCCCACAACCTTACCGGTGACCCCGGAAGCGTTGCAGGTAGAGCAGGCTTTAGCCAGGGAAGCGCTGCGCTTGTCGCTCAAGCAACATTTCAATTTAACCGTGGCCTTGCGCGGCAACAAACGCGAAGGTGACGCTACCAAATCCAGTGAAGAATTCTTTGGCACCGAAGTTTTATTTGGCATGAAAGACATAGATTGGCTAATCGGCAGCGGTGGTGTGGTTTCTCATGCGCCGAATCCAGTGCAAGCCGCGATGATGATGATCGATGGCTTTTTGCCGCAAGGCTACACCAAGCTTTCGCTCGACCGCAGCTTTATGTTGCCCCATGCCGGTGCGTTTAGCCAAGTGGATGAAATGAACGCCCTGCGCATTTTAGAAGACCTCTGCCTCATGCCCTTAGGCGGCGTTGTTTCGCCGATTAGCGGTTACGGCATCAACTATGAAAAGATGGCCCGTGTCACCCTTGAACCTAAAAAAGGCGCCAGCATTACCCGCGATGTGCGCTTCAACGAGATTGCTATTTTACCGTTAGCGGCCAACGAAGAAGCCGAACTTACCGTCAGCGGCCATTGGAAGTTGAACTATGGCAACGGTTTCTGGAAATCGTTGAGCAAAACCGTGACCGGGGGCGAAGTAGGGATTTTAGTCGATCTGCGCGGTCGTGAGTTGCGCTGGGAAAAGAAATTGAGTCAACAACGAAAACAAAGCCAAAACTGGCAAGCACAATGGATGCAAGGGGGTGACCGAGTATGATGCCCAGACGCGAAACCTTTAAACGAGTCTTGCCCGATGTGGGTCAGGTGATGGTAGAAAAGGGACAGCTGGTCTTTCCGTATACCATTATTGCCGAAACCAAGTTGCAACCGGTGGAACCGGTCATTATTCCGGTAACCGAGCAATTGGGCCTGCCGCCGCATATGATGAACCAAATGGCCATTGTCAAGGTCGGCGACCTGGTGGAAACCGGGCAAGTTTTAGCCGGTGTGGTGATTGAAGGTTTGGAATACGAAGTTCATGCTCCGGCCAAGGGCAAAATTGAAGACATTTCCCCGCTCTTGGGCACGATTGCCTTGCGCTTGGAAGGCGACCCCGATGAACCGGTGCGGGTGGTCAATGTAGCCGCCGAACTCGAAATGCCCGAACTCATGGCCAAGCGCTATATTGAAGTTCGCCAAGGTGCCATGGTGAAAATGGGCGATACCCTGGCCAAAGATGATGAAGAGAAGAAAGTCTTTGCCCCCATTGCTGGGCTGATTACCGAAATCAAGGGTGCTACCATTTCCATTAAACGTCCCTTTGTCTTGCGTCAGGTTTTTGCTTATGTCAGCGGTTTTGTTACCGAAATCGTTCCGGATTTGGGTGCCATGATTGAAAGCGATGTCTTACGCGTGCCCGGTGTTTACGGGGTGGGCGGCGAGACCTGGGGGGTCTTACGGGTAGCTGTTGCCAACGAAACCGAGACCTTGAAAGCCGAAGGCATTCTAGAGTCTGACAAAGATAAAATCCTCTTAGCCGGAGCCATGGTGGAGGGCGAAGCCTTGCAAAAAGCCCAGAAGTTGGGTGTTAAGGCGATTATCAGCGGTGGCATGCACAATAAAGATGTGACCCAGCTCTGCGGTCATGAGATCAAGCCGGGCACGCCTGAAAATGTGCTCTGCATGACCCTGATTGTAACCGAAGGCATGGGCAGGATCCCTATGAACATCCAGGCCTTCCAGGCCATTGCTCAAAAAGAGGGAAAGATGATTTCCGTGAACGGCTTGACCCAGATCCGCGCAGGCGTGATTCGGCCGGAGGTGTTGCTGCCGGTCGAAGAAGAAGAAGGTATTAGCACCACAGAAGAAGTGACGGTGGGCAGCTTAGAAGATTTTGTGGTGGGCAATCAAGTGCGTATCATTCGTGAGCCTTGGTTTGGAGAAGTCGGCAGCATTGAGTCTATCCCCTTGGGTGAGACCGTATTGCCTTCCGGGGTGAAAACTCTGGTGTATGAAATCAAAACGGCAAGTGGGACCGTGCTGGTGCCCCGAGCCAATGTGGAGCCGTATCGTAGCTAAAGGAGGTGAGCAGGCATGATTCGTCATCAGAAGGAACATAGCGTGGAAGAGATGAATCAGATTGCCCGCTCTTTGGCGAAACGGCTGTTTCCGGGGGCGTTTTTGGCGCTGAACGGCGATTTGGGCACGGGAAAAACCACCTTTGCCCAAGGTTTGCTGGCAGCGTTAGGGGTAAAGGAGTCGGTGCAAAGCCCTACCTTTCGCCTGTTGCAAAGCTACGAGGGCCGCTTTTTGGTGCATCATTTAGATTTGTATCGCTTGGAACACCCCTTGGAAGTCTTGGATTTAGGCTGGGATGAGTTACAAAACGATGCATCGGTCGTGCTGGTGGAGTGGATGAATCGCTTCCCGCAGTTGTATCCGGACGAATATTTGGAATTAAACTTGGAATATGGCGACGAAGGGCGGAATTTGACCTGGACCGCCGTGGGCAAAGTCTATGAAGCCTTGTTGGAGGAGATGATCCCATGCGAATCGTAAGTATGGATGCCGCCACCCGTTATTCAGGGTTGGCGGTTATGGAAGATGAAGTCTTGCGGGGAGAATGGTTGGTTTCCTCGGGGCTGACACACTCGCAGCGCTTAATGCCGGCTTTGGATTTCTTGTTGCAAGAGACCGACATCAGCATGCAGGAAGTCGATGCTTTGGTGGTCAGTCAAGGGCCGGGCTCATTTACCGGCTTGCGCATTGGCTTAGCAACGGCGCGCGCTTTAGCTCAAGGCCTGCAGATTCCCTTGGTGGGGGTGCCGACTTTGGAATTGTGGGCAGCTGCTTTTGCCGGAGGAGATGGCTTGGTGCTGCCGCTGTTAGATGCACGTCGCAACGAGTTTTACATGGCTTTGTACCGGAAAACCGGCCAAATGTTGGAGTGTTTGCTCGAGCCTCGTCAGCAGCCCTTGATCGGCATGGCGGAGTTGCTTGCCCAATATGAAGGAACGATTTGGGCGGTAGGCGATGCGGTCAGCCGCGATGCCGAGCGTTTAAAAGAAGCTCTAGGAGAGCGGTTGCAGATTACGCCGGAGTGTTACCGGGTGCCGAGGCCTTCGGTGTTGGCGCAATTGGGCTTAGAACGGTTGCGTAGAGGGGAAGTCTTAGATTATCACCAGTTGCGCCCGTTGTATTTAAGAAAGTCCGAAGCCGAGGTCAAGCGGCTGGAACGTTTAGCGTTAGAAGACGAAAAGGCAAGCGAATAAAACAAAACAGATGGAGTCTTTCAAGAAAAACTTGAGAGGTCCATCTGTTTTTTATTAGATTCCTGCCACTTGTTGGGTGTTTATGGGTGCTAAGACTTCCTGCACTAAGGAGGCACTGCCTACCGGCATGATGTGGGCTCCCTGAACAACAAAAGGTAGTTCTTTTAGCAGCTGACGTGCGGCATCGACGCCGCCTTGACGATCTTCTTTTTCGATTTTAGCTACCAGCCAAGCCGGAATATGAATGCCGGGAATGTTCTGCAGAATGTGTTGGCACATTTTGCGGCTCTTAATCGGCAGGACTCCAGCGATGATCGGCAGGTCATGGGGGCGGATGCGTTCTACAAAACGAGCCAAGACTTCCGGTTCGTAAATGGGTTGGGTTTGTATGAAGTGGGCTCCGTTTTCAATTTTTTCAGCCAGCCGTTCCAATTCTTTTTCCATGTCTTCGGCCAAAGGGTTGGCAGCTACGCCAATATGAAAGTTGGAGGCGCCCTTTAAGGCATGTCCGGTCCAATCGTAGCCTTTATTTAAGCAATGGGCGATTTTGACCAAACCCACTGAATCCACTTCAAAGATGCCGCGTGCGTTAGGGTGATCTCCGCGGCTGGGCGGATCGCCGCTCAAGACCAGAATGCTGCGCACTCCCAAGGCATGAGCGCCTAAGAGTTCTGCTTGTAAACCAATCACGTTTCGGTCGCGGCAGGTGAGGTGAAAGACGGCATCGATTCCGGCTTCTTGTTTGACCATATGGGCTACGGCAATCGGGCTCATGCGCATATTGGCCATGGGGCTGTCAGTAATATTAACAGCGTGAACTTTTCCTTTTAAGGCTTTGGCGTATTTATAAACCGAACTTAAGTCACAACCTTTGGGGGGTTCCAGTTCTACGGTGAGCACGAAGGGGAGGATTTGTAGGTAATCGACTAATTCAAGCATGCTCGCACCTCCTTTGTGAGGCACTTTAGGGCTAGGCGGACGGCATCGGTAGCATCGGCACCGTAGTGAGCGCCAATTTCCTGAGCATAGGCTTCGTTGACAATCGCACCACCAACCAAGACTGGGATCTCTATCCCACGGTCACGTAACTCTTGGCAGAGCAGACCCATTTGCGGCAGGGTGGTGGTCATCAATGAACTGAGGGCGATTAGATCGGCTTTTTCGGCAAGGGCGGTTTCAATGATTAATTGGTTTGCAACATCTTTGCCTAAGTCGATCACGCGGAAACCATGGTTTTCTAAGAGTAAGCCGACAATGCCTTTGCCTATATCGTGAATGTCACCTTGCACGGTGGCAATGACGACGGTACCGGCAGATACGGATCCCTCTTGTTTTAAATAAGGATGCAAAAAAGCGAGTGCTTGTTTGGCTGCTTCGGCGGCCAATAACAGTTGCGGCAAGAAATAGACCTTGCGGTCGTAGCGTTCGCCCACTTCAGTAAGGGCAGGTAAAATGCCGTTGTTGACGATTTCAAGCGGGGGCATTTTTTCTTGCAACAGGGCTTTGAGCAAGGGTTCAATTTGCTCTTTGCTGCCATAGAGAATCTCATTTTGCAATTGTGTCAGCTTATCTGGGGCAACGGTTGAAGCGGCAATTGCATGGTTTAGAGATGTAGACTTGGGAGTCTGGTTCGAAAGGGCAATAAAATGTTGTGAATTTTCATCTCTGCCGGTCAAAACGTCGGCCGCCGCACTGTATAATGCTAAATCCTGTTGGAAGGGGTTGATAATCGCGGCATCTAAACCAGCCTGCATGGCCATCATTAAAAAGGCGGTATTGAGAACAGGTCGCAACGGCAAACCGTGTGATACATTGCTGACGCCCAAGATGGTGCGCACACCTAATTCTTGTTTGACCATGCGAATCAAGCGCAGAGTCTCGGGAATTAGGGCTTGGCTGGCACCGGCAGTCAGGGTAAGGCCATCAATGTAGATGTCGTTCCGGGAAATACCATAAGACTCCGCGGTCTGCACAATGCGCCGGGCAATAACCAGGCGGTCTTCAGCAGAAGAGGGAATGCCTTGGCGATCCAAGGTCAAACCCAAAAGAGCAGCGCCGTAAGTGGCAGCCAGTTTACAAATAGCATGTAAGTGCTCTTCATCGCCGTTGGTGGAGTTGAGTAAGGGCTTGCCGCGTAAGACTTTCAATACCGGTTCCATGCTGGCCGGGTGTGGGGTATCTAAAGAGAGCGGAGCCCGAATCCGGCGTTGGCAAGCTAAGGTCAGCTGTTGTAACCGTTCGGCTTCGCTGTTGCTTGCGGTGGGTAAGGCTACATTGAGGTCAATAATTGAAGCACCGGCGCGGATCTGCTCTTCGGCTTCCAAGGCGATGCTTTCATAGGCACCGGCGCGTAAACTTTCTGCCAGTTTTTTACGCGCGGTGGGATTGATGCGTTCCCCAATCCAGCGCATGGGTAGGCGGTCCGAGAGTACGACGGTTTCACCAAAACCGGCTAAGGTGCTAAAGCTAAGGGTTTTCGGTGTAAGCGGAGTCATAGTTGCTGCCGCAGCAGACATTGCTTGAATATGCTCCGGTGTGGTCCCGCAACAACCGCCAATGTAATGCGCACCGGCCGCGACCAGCTTTGGCACAAAGTCGGCCAATTCTTCTGGGCTGCTGGGGAAAACAGTCTCGCCGTTTCGTAGAATCGGTAGTCCGGCATTGGGCTGCACCAAAAGCGGTCGGTCAGAGACGGCTTTGAAACGATTCAAAATTTCAATCATGGGTTCCGGGCCAAAGCCGCAGTTGACGCCGATGATATCGACCCCCAACGCTTGCAAGACGGCGGCGACCGTCTCCGGGTCATCTCCGCTTAAAGTTCGCAGCCCGGGTTCAAAGGTGAGAGTGCAGGCGATTCGTCGGCCCTTGCCTAAGGCTTTAACGGCCATTACCGCTGCTTTGGCTTCTTGTAAATCGGCCATGGTTTCAATCAGAAAGACATCGACACCGGCATCATCTAAGGCCTTGGCTTGCACATAAAAACCGGCAATCATTTCATCTAGACTGCGGCTACCAAGCGGGATCATCAGCTGGCCACTGGGACCAATATCGCCCCAGACCGGTAGGTTTGGAGCCGCTTCCCGGGCTAAGGCTACGGCACGCGCATTCAGTTCGGCGGTGTCCGCTTCTAAACCGTAAGCTTTCAACTTAAAAGGACTTCCGCCAAAGGTGTTGGTCTGCAACCATTGAGCACCGGCTTGAGCATAACGCCGGTGGATTTCAATAATCTCCTGGGGGTGAGTTCGGTTGAGCAGTTCCGGGCAACCTCCGCCTTGCAGCAACCCCTTGGCCTGCAGCAAGGTGCCCATGGCGCCGTCGCCTATGATAATGTGGTTCAGGTTCATTCTAGTTCCTCCGTCTCTTTTATCTCTCTATTGTTTGCGATATCTACATTCTTCCAATGGGCAGAAGACGCAGTGGTGGTCACACGACTCTCCCAACTGAGCCGCCGGGCCTTTCAAAGGCTCCCACCCTAACAACGCCGTTACTGACTTCCGCGGTGTGAGCAATCCTCCCGCCAAAACCTGGACTTGGGGACGGTTCTCCCCCAGAGCAGCCAGCACTTCTGCTTGCATCTCCAGCGGGGCATCGCCATAACCAGGGCTAAACCGAGGAGTCGTGCGAAAGCCCTGTATGCGTGCATCAGCGCTGACCAGGCGGTTCAGTGTCTCCATCGCTTCCTCGGCGGCGGCACTGCCCAACGCGTCGGCCATGGCGGCCTGCGCAAAGTTGCCTTCTTGCATCGCCTGACTGATCCATTGATCTAAAGCAGCCCCCAAGGTAACCGCCAGAATGCTAATCCGCTTGCTGTAGCGAAACAGGTGTGGCAAATCGTTGCCTTGAAGCGATAAGGGAGGTTCCGCCCAAGTCTTGACACCGCCCTGAACAGGACAGATCGCTTGGACTTTAACTCTGGTTTCTTCATACAAACGTTCCACTTCGGGCCAATCTTGGGTCATTTTCTCCTGATATCCCAAATAACGGAAGGTCTCTTCGCGAGAACTCAGAAAGGGGAGTTTCAGTAGCACAGTGCCACCTCCTTTTAGAGACTTTAACAAAAAACACCCCTTTCCAAATAAGGAAAGAGGCGTCTTAAAAGTCATCTTTCTTATCTGTCGAAGCGGGAAAACCGCTACGCAGGAGTTAGCACCTTGGGATTACCTAGGTTGCCGGGTTTCATCGGGCCAGTCCCTCCACCGCTCTTGATAAGAGTCTATTAAATTTTTCTTAGTATAAGATTTTTCCGCTCATTTGTCAAGTAGTCGGTTGGAATTTTTTCTTTTCACTTGTAATCTGGGAAATAACAAAGTAAAATAGAAGCAGAATTTCATATTGAAGGGGGTCTATCAGTGTCCAAAATCAGAAGATGGTCCGCACTACTTCTCACCTTTGTTCTCGCGCTTCAGACCGTAGCACCATTCCCTATTGTACAGGCAGAAGAGAACCCCACCTTTTATCAGACCGAATTCTTAACTTCAACTGTACCGAACCGAATCGAAGCAGCCTTTGCTTTTTTAAAGCAGATGGGCCTTGATCAAGAAGCGCTCCACTATACAGGAACAAAAAACTTTGGAGATGCTTACAAGGTCAGTAAAGAAGAAGCCAAGGTTATGGCCTACTTGAGAGCGCATCCCGAACTGGGATGGCAGGGGAATGCGTTTTATGATTTCGACCCGCATGCACCGATTACGCTCCAAGCCTATGCCAAAATTCTTTTGAAGCACATGGGCTATGAACAGGAGATAGACTTCACTTGGGCTGAAACTGAAGCGTTTGCGCAAGAAAAAGGCTTGCCGATTTTGGAACAGACCGGAGAGTTCACCTTTAAGAAATTGGACCAACTCACGCTGGCAGGACGCAGATTGGTAGACCCCACTATTGAAGATCAAACCACAGAACCCGCCACGGAAGACCCCATTGAACCGGAACCCTTACCCACATCGGCCGGGAGTTTCATTGCCAAAGAATTAGCCAAGGGTGCATTGAACTATGCCGGAGGCGAACTGATGGGCTGGGGCCTCAAAAAAGCCGGCATTGACCTTGGCGATGAAGATCACACCCCCGAACAACTGAAGGCCATTCAAGAGGGTATGGCGCGCATGGAGGGCCAACTCAACGATATTAAGAACTCCTTAAGCCGAATCGAAGCCAAGTTGGATCAGATCATCAGTCAACTTGATGCCATACGGCTTGAACAATTGAGAACACAGTATGATATCCGGATCACTGAGCTCGATACCTTGATTAGCAGCATTGTCTCCTTGCAGAATGAAATCACCGATTTCGCCAATCACCCCCCGGCAGCACCGGAAACCCAGATGCAAGCGATTATTCAAAGCATACGCGACAATATCTTACCTCAGTATAAGATTATTCACAACAATCTCATCGGCAGTTCGGGTCGCAAGCCCCTTATGGAACTTTATACCAAAATCATCTACAGCAATCGTTTCCTAACCTACCAAGATTATGAGATTGTGAAAACACAGTTCGATTATTTTCAACAAATCCAGGAAGCCATGCTGTTGTTACAAGTGGAATATTATCACGCAATCGAGACCCAAGAAGGCGATTACTACAATACGATTATGCGTCTGATTGAAGAACATGAGCAAAACCTCGAAGCACAAAATCGATATTTGAAAGCCGAGATCTCTGATAATATGGTCTTAGATACCAAGAACGATGCCATGTTCGCAGTAGAGAAGAAGACGATCAATGGGGTAGATTATTTGCTCCCCTTGTCTTTTGCTCAGTATCAAGATGGGAATATCTCTACGATCATTAAGACCTGGAATCAAAACTCCACCCTAGGGCATAACAATTGGAACTATTTTCGTTATTTGGGCGCTGCCACCCAGTTTTTTTTCTCGGACTGGAATGTGAAATATAACGACTTTAAGATCACGGGTTCAGAAACACTCATGCGCTATTTGACGAAGAATGGCTGGAGTTTACCCACCTATTTTGAAATGTTTGTGGGGATCAACCAAGAAATCGATGGCTTAGGTGGTGCTAAGATGGCGAAGATCGTTTCCAGCGAGAGTGAAAAGCCGTATAAGCTGTGGCAATCAATCGCGGGATTAAATATGTATGACTCTGCTTACTGGTTTATCTACAGACAAATGGAAGGTCCGGAAGTGTCTCTTTATTATAATTTCGCGCCTTAAAAAAATACACATAAAAGGGTACTACGAAGGGAGGGGAAGCAGATGCAAAACATCACATTGCGTAACATGAATTTAGCCGATTTAGATCAAGTCATGGTCATGGAGAAGCTTTGTTTCACCCTACCCTGGCCCCGCGGAGCTTTTGAAGGCGAACTGACCCAAAACGGCATGGCGCGGTATTTGGTAGCCGAAATCGAAGGCCAAATTGTTGGCTATGCTGGAGTTTGGTTGATTTTCGATGAAGGCCACATCACCAACATAGCTGTGCATCCCGATTTTCAACGGCACGGCGTGGCATCGGCTATATTAACACGCTTGCTCAGCAACGCCAAGGCTTGTGGTATTGAAAGCTGCACTCTAGAAGTGCGCAGGAACAATTTGCCTGCACAAAAATTATACGAAAAATTCGGTTTTTTGCCCGAAGGAGTCCGCAAAGGGTATTACACCGACACCAAAGAAGACGCTTTGCTGTATTGGAAACGTTCGATGAGTGAGGTTGTGGAGACCTACGATTGGATCATTGTTGAAGAGGAGGAAGAGGAGCATGGAGAGCAATAAGCCAGTATTGATGTTAGGGTTAGAAACCTCTTGCGACGAAACTTCCGCCTCGGTCGTAGAAAATGGCAGCAAGGTCTTAAGCAATTTGATTTCCACCCAGATTCCAATCCACCGTTTATATGGTGGTGTGGTCCCCGAAATTGCTTCTCGGCAGCATTTAGAAGCGGTCAATGAAGTGATCGACCAAGCCCTGCAAGAGGCCGGTGTGACCTTACAAGAGATTACCGCCATTGCTGTGACCAGTGGTCCGGGGTTGGTAGGGGCTTTATTGGTAGGGGTTTCTACTGCCAAAGCCTTAGCTTATGCTTTAAAAATCCCTCTGATTGCCGTGAATCACATGGCCGGTCATATTTACGCCAACTTTTTGCAAGACCCGCAGTTCCCGCTACCATCGCTTTGTTTGGTGGTTTCGGGAGGGCATACCGATTTAATTGCCATTGAGGATCACTACCAGCTGAAGATTCTGGGCAGCACGCGCGACGATGCTGCTGGGGAAGCCTTTGATAAAGTGGCTCGAGTATTGGGCTTACCCTACCCGGGTGGACCGGCTGTGGAAAAATTGGCTCAACAAGGAAACCCCAAAGCGTATGCCATGCCTTCGGCGTCGATCCAAGATCATACCGAATGGTCCTTTAGTGGCCTTAAAACTACAGTGATCAACCTCAATCACAAGGCCAAACAAAATGGGGAAGTGTTGAATCCTGCCGATTTAGCGGCCAGCTTTCAAGCGACTGTGGTCGACTCTTTAGCCGCCAATGTCCGCAAAGAATTGGCCAAGGGTGGTTATGCCTCCCTGATGTTGGCTGGGGGAGTGGCAGCGAACAAGGTCTTACGTTTTAGTTTGGAAGAGGTTGCCGCCGAATTCCGCTTACCCTTCTCGGTACCGAGTATGGATTTGTGCACCGATAACGCGGCTATGATTGCCGCTGCCGGATATTATCGCTATTTGCGGGGCGAATTCGCCGATTTAAGTCTAAATGCCTACCCTGATTTACGCTTAGGTCAGGAGATTCCATTGCAACGAGAAAAGGAGGGTTCAAGATGACCGATCATCAAGTGCGAGAACGTGTTTTGCAGAACCGTTTACAGTGGCCTGAAACGTTAAGAAAAGAAGCCGCGAAATACGCTTCACAACATCTCATGGGCTTAGAAGAATGGCAGAACGCTCAAACCATCTTTTGTTTTCTCTCATTCGGAGATGAAATCAGCACCGCACCTTTGGTAGAAGCAGCCTGGAAAGCCGGAAAACGGGTAGTCGTTCCCCGCTGTCACAAGGGATTTCGCTTGGAATCCTACGAAATCAATAATATGGAAGGGTTGATACCCGGGCGGTATGGCATTATGGAGCCAAACCCGGAAGTGCACGCTTTGGTAGATGCTAAGGAAATCGACTTTATTGTCATGCCGGGTTCGGTTTTTGACGATTTTGGCAACCGTATGGGTTACGGAGCCGGGTTTTACGACCGTTATCTGCTGAGAACGCAAGCAAAAACCCCTCGGGTCGCCTATGCATTTCAGCTGCAGTGGGTCCCTCAATTACACCCGCAAAGCCATGATCAGCCTGTCGATTATTTAGTGACGGAATCTGGAGTATCCTGTTTTAAAAACAAAAACGGGAGATGGAGCGAATAAAACGGAGATTAGAAGAGAAAAAGCCGACCAATGACCGATAAAGGCGAAATATCGCCGAAAATCGATTATCTGGTCGGTTGCCTTATGACCATTTTATGGTATGATAGGAACAGAGTTTAGCACTCACCACATAAGAGTGCTAACAACAAGAAATATAAACCAAGGAGGAATCTCAAGTGAATTTAAAACCATTAGGAGATCGCGTTGTTATTAAAGTATTACCGCAAGAAGAAAAATTGGCCAGTGGTCTTGTTCTTCCTGGCAATGCCAAAGAAAAACCCCAAGAAGGCGAAGTCGTAGCTGTAGGCAACGGCCGCACCTTAGAGAATGGCACCAAATTGGCCATGGATGTCAAAGTTGGCGACAAAGTGATTTATTCCAAATACGCCGGTAGTGAAATCAAAGTCAACGGTCAAGAATATTTGATCCTCAGCGAAAAAGACATTTTAGCAATCGTACAATAATTTCTATTAGTAAGAAGGAGTGAAACTCATGGCAAAACAAATCATTTATAATGAAGATGCCCGTCACGCATTAGAGCGCGGCATTAATCAATTAGCCGATACCGTTATTATTACCCTGGGTCCCAAAGGACGCAACGTAGTTTTAGACAAGAAATTCGGTTCCCCCTTAATCACCAACGACGGTGTGACTATTGCTCGTGAAGTGGAATTGGAAGACCCCTTTGAAAACATGGGCGCTCAATTGGTCAAAGAAGTTGCGACCAAGACCAACGATGTTGCCGGTGACGGCACCACCACCGCTATCCTGTTGGCCAAAGCAATGGTTCGTGAAGGCTTAAAGAACGTGACCGCTGGGGCTAACCCCATGGTGATTCGTCATGGTATTGAAAAGGCCGTTATTGCAGCAGTTGCCGAAATCAAAAATATGGCTAAACCCATTGAGAGCAGCGAAGCGATTGCCCAAGTTGCCTCCATTTCCGCCGGAGATGAGACTGTGGGTCGCTTAATTGCCGACGCCATGGATAAAGTGGGCCGTGAAGGCGTTATTACCGTAGAAGAATCCAAATCCATGCTCACCGAATTGGAAGTCGTGGAAGGTATGCAGTTTGACCGCGGTTATGTTTCCGCTTACATGGTCACCAATACCGAAAAAATGGAAGCGATTATGGATGATCCCTACATTTTGATCACCGACAAGAAAATCACCAATATTCAGGAAATCCTGCCTGTTTTAGAAAAAGTGGTCCAACGTGGCCGTCCTTTCGTGATCATTGCGGAAGACGTAGAAGGCGAAGCCATGGCAACCTTGGTTGTTAACAAATTGCGTGGCACCTTAAACGCCGTAGCAGTAAAAGCTCCCGGATTTGGTGATCGTCGCAAAGCTATGTTAGAAGACATTGCTGTGTTGACCGGTGGCCAAGTGATCAGCGAAGAAGTGGGCTTGGAACTCAAATCCACCGAAATCGAACAACTGGGTCGTGCTCGTCAAGTTCGCATTGGTAAAGAAAATACCGTTATTGTCGATGGTGCCGGCTCTGCTGAAGCCATTGCTCAACGTGTTACTCAAATTCGCAAACAAGTGGAAGATACCACTTCTGATTTCGACCGTGAAAAACTGCAAGAACGCTTGGCTAAATTGTCCGGTGGTGTTGCTGTAATCAAAGTCGGAGCCGCGACCGAAGTAGAAATGAAAGAACGCAAACTTCGCATTGAAGACGCTCTCTCTGCTACCCGTGCTGCTGTTGAAGAAGGTATTGTTCCTGGCGGCGGCGTTGCTTTAGTCAATGCACTGGCCGGTCTGAAGAATCTTAAAGCCAATAACGCCGACGAAAAAGTGGGTATTGCCATTGTCGCTCGTGCTTTAGAAGAGCCGGTTCGTCAAATCGCTCAGAATGCCGGTTTTGAGGGCTCCGTCGTTGTAGAAAAAGTTAAATCCAAAGAAAAAGGCGTCGGTTTCGATGCGTTGAATGAAAAGTATGTCAACATGATCGCTGCCGGTATTGTGGATCCTGCCAAGGTGACCCGTTCTGCATTGCAGAATGCCGCTTCCGTGGCTGCCATGGTCCTGACAACCGAAGCTTTAGTTGCCGACAAACCCGAACCCAAGTCTGCTGCAATGCCTGGTGGCATGGGTGGCGGTATGGGTGGAATGGATATGATGTAGGTTCATTCGCTTAAAGAAGAATCGATAATAAAGTAACTTAATAAGTACATAGCAACCGCCCATTGCGTATGAGATACGCCTGTGGGCGGTGTATTATTATAAAGAGCCGGTCGCAAAAAGCAACCGGCTGAGAAGCGATGCGTATTCGGTGGGGTGACCTTCCCACATCTCCTAACACTTAAGGGCGACGGCTGCCCGTTCCGTCCTCGAATTCGCATCTAATCTGTATCTAAATTATAAAGTATCTACCTGTCTTTGTCAAGTTTTACTAAATACCCTTTTGTGATGAATTGCTCAATTCTTCTTTGTGTGATAGTATAAAGTGTTCTTACATAATACTTACCACTATTTGCAATTCGGACAGCAACTTTGACATGTTCGTTTCCAGTTTGGATGTATTTCACGAATTCAATCGTTCCATCACTTTCATCGGCTCCAATATAATCAGGTGAACTTATTATTTCGGGTAAATAGACTTCATATTTTGTGTAATCTAACGGATGAAAATTAATCATATGGTTAATATTGGTTTCACCTAAGTATATTGGCGTCCCTATTTCTATCGATAGCCCAATCGCTTTTATTGACTTCTCTGAGAAAAATCCAATTAACATTTGTATACCCCGTTAAGTGCAGTTGTTAATTGCGAATTATTTTAAATTTCAATTCGTCCCATTATACAATAATATAAATTACTGCGCAATAGAAGTTTTCTATTTGAAGAACAAAAAGTGTAAGAAGAATCTTTCTTAAGAAAAGCTACATTCTTTATTGGCTGCGTAATTAAGTAGCTTACTATTCGCGCCAAACATTAAACGAGGGAGGCATAAGATGAACGAGTCCATTAGACAGCTCATTGGGAAATGTGGCTTTTATTGTGGTAGTTGCCCGGATTATACTCAAGGAACTTGTTCGGGGTGCCGTACAGCTCATAAAAAGGGCGACTGCTTCACTTTTGATTGCGTGGACAAGCAAGGCATCGAATTTTGTGGTAATTGCGTGCAATTTCCATGCGACGAAATTATGGCCAGAGAAAAAGCCACTATATTAGATACAAGATGGTTACAATGGAAAGCTACCGGGAGAAAGAAATAAAGAATAAGATACTAGATCGAAATATAGAGAACGCCCACTTGCGTGGAAATTACGCAAGTGGGCGTTTTTTTAGGATTTGGAGTTCTCTTTTTCGTTTTCTGGTATTGCTTCATCTGGAATGGTAATAGCAAATCTGCAACAGGGATCTCTGCCCAGTACGTATCCACCCTCCGAATTATGGATAGACGGTTGACAACACTCGTGAGTTAGTGATTCTGAGAGTGTAACTATTGCAGCCAGTGATCAGCTAGTTGCTCAAAGGTCATGAGCTTGTCGGGGGTATAGTCTGGTAGTCTGCCAAGTGCTTCGAATTCAGCGGCCGCCGAGACGGCCGCTTTTTTTGTAAACCCGCTCAAAGTTTTTCGCTTGCGACTCCCGTCGGGTGACCGGGGAAGCTCAACTGTAGCGGACCAAAGCTTCCTTCGTTTGCGGTAGTAAGGCATGGCGACACCTCCATAGTTCGTTTTTGCTTTAACATTAACGTAAGAAGCTACTAACAAGAAGAATCTTCTCATGGTTTATTTTCTAATTCCAAGGTGACAGAAATCTCCGGAAATTATTCATTGACTATTTTAGTAAATTGTGGTATTATAAACGCACTGGTTGACTAACTAACTGTGAATGTGGCCGCTTTTTGTGGTAACTATTACAGGGTGTGTGTCGACCTTTCATTTTTGTACTTAAGCCAATCATATAATCTAATATAGCGTTTTACATCAGAAGATGAAAATGGATAAGGACTAGACGGCAACGAATTAAGCTTTTTGTCGCAAAATTTATCGACAATAGGTTTCAAATAAGTTTCTAGCATTGAACTTGTTAGATATTCCTCTTTCAATCGGTATAATTTCCGAATATCTATTATATTATTGACAGAGTGCATTTTCAAAAAATCAATTAAGTTCATGGTCCCAAACTTTCCGCCTTTTTTAACAATGCTATTAGAGAAAAAATTCTTAAACTCCTTATATGAACCGATATATTGAGTTAACTCCGGCGGTATTGAACCACTAAAACTGCGAATATATTTATAAACCGGTAAGTGGTACCCAGTAAATTTCATTAAATGTGGAAGCGTTTTTTCTATCAGTGGCATTGCTGTTTGTATGTTTTGTGGCAATCTATCGAATAAAACGTCGGCATAAATTTCATCAGCCGAATATGATTCAAAAGCTTTTCGGTAAACTGAAGCAACGCCAATTACTACATCAATTCCTTCGAAAGATTCGTTGCCATCAATGATTTTAACGATTCTTCCCGTCGGGGAATTATTTTGAATCATAAAATGTAGATCTTGCTGCAACTCGTGAATAAGGCGGGGACTATACTTAGTTTGAACATGCGTTAATAAACCTTCATAAATAGGTAAAAATGAGCCAGTTGTTACGTGCGTGATATTTAAACTTCTTCCCTTTATGTCTCTTATTAGATTGCTAAGTTTCGGTGAAGATAAAGCAGAATCCCAAGAAACAAACAGCATGTTTCTTGCTAAGGATTCAAATCTAGAGGAATCAAGGCTTTCGAGTAATCTAAAGAAAATATCGTCAATATTCGGATCTCCAAGATTATAGCCTATAAATATCACTGGATGCTCGACCAGAAGTGTTAGTAACTTGGCACTTAAGAAGGTTTGCCGTTCTCTGAAAGCATCATAGTCTTTGGATGTCAATACTAGAGAGTTTGGTTCTCCGCAAGAGCCATGCAACTTATAAATCGTTTGTAACCCAGTTTGATAGGAGAACATCATGTCATCTTGGCAAATCAAAACATCATATCTCTGTGATTCTTTATTGAATAAACTCTCTATGAAGGGGTCGTAATTTGTTGTGATAACACCAGTAACTGATTTCTTGCTGCAATTGAACAACGCTTCGATTTCTTCCTTGTAAACTGAACCACTGGTTTTTGCTATTTCTGTAAGTAATTTTGAGATTTCTATTTTTAATGGTGAGTTGAAGGATAAGTTTTCTTTAAGAATTTCAGATCTACTATCGGCAAAAGCAGAATCAGTATGCCAAACTTCGTGAAAATCCTCGGAAATAAAATCTGCAATAATGGGATATAGAAATTTGCTGCCCTTGTTTTCCGTTGCTAGTATACGTTTTGCTTTACCTTCATAGTATTGGAACGGTAGATCAAGTTCTGGTTTTGCTATTTTTGCAAAATGCTCCAGTAATTCTTTCCAACTCGGTGCGTTGAGGTACCTTCTTGAAATTCCTGATCCAAGAAAAAGGTATGGTGATGAGGTTAATCCTTTAAGAAAATCAGCTAACTGATCCATGATTACAACTCCTTTTCTTGTATAGTCAATATCCTTCTTTTGAAACTTCGCTCTCAATTCTACTAGCATGCCAACGATAGTAACATGATGTGCAAATTTCGCAGAGAGAGCCACATTAACACGGCTAATTAGCCGCACCGTAACGGAGTTTTAGCCACACCGTAACGGCGATATAGCCGCACATAGATTTCCGCCGTATAATGAAGAAGCACGCAGA
>Ga0228535_1001147_pt1 | contig 47689 bp, 37 predicted proteins | sample SJ1metagenome_FD_168457 | JGI IMG/M metagenome (GOLD analysis project Ga0228535, IMG submission 168457) | Enriched culture of PCE-dechlorinating microbial communities from Ithaca, New York, USA - SJ1 | ecosystem: Engineered > Modeled > Simulated communities (microbial... > Unclassified | place... | reverse complement strand
ATGGCGGTAATGGAGGCTCCATTTCCCAGATGTACGGTGATGATTTTCGTTTGTACGTAATCCATATTCAAGAATTCACAGGCCCGATGTGAAACGTAGCGGTGGCTAGTACCGTGAAACCCGTATCGGCGAATACCGTATTTGGTATAAAGAGAATATGGAATTGCATACATGTAGGCATATTCGGGCATTGTTTGATGAAAGGCCGTGTCGAAAACTGCTACTTGTGGAACCGTCGGCAATAGTTCGCCGATAGCATTAATACCGGCCAAATTTGGTGGATTGTGCAAGGGAGCTATATCGATGCATTCTTCTATTTTTTTGATTACTTCGTCAGTAATCAGCACACTTGAATTGAATTTTTCGGCACCGTGAACTACTCGATGCCCTACGGCATCTATTTCTTCCAGCGACTTAATACAACCATGCTTTGCGCTGGTAAGCACTCCCAATATATATTCAATGGCTGTCTGATGTTCCAATACTTCACCTTCCAGAATAATTATCTGATTGTCTTGTCGGATATGTTTCAAAAGGGAACCTTTCATGCCTATCTTTTCCACTCCACCCGAACCAAGAACTTTGTTATTCTCCAAATCGAGCAATCGGTATTTTACGGAGGAACTTCCGCAATTCAACACTAAAATTTTCATTTTTTATCCTCCTTATTTTATAACATTACCAAATTCATCATATTCGTAAAATCCCTTTCCTTTTTTTATGCCAAAATGTTTTGCGCGAGAAAGACGCAACAAGACCGGCGAAGGTTTGTATTTAGAATTGCCATATTCCTGATACAAATTTTCCATAAGTTTGACAATTTTTTCGATTCCCATTTGGTCGGCTGTTCGGAATACACCCAAGCGATGACCAAAACCAACGGTAAGTACTTTGTCTATGTCTTCAACGTTGGAAATGCCTTCCATTAACATGGCACAGGCTTCGTTGAGCTCTATTAAAAACAAACGAATACTCACCAGCCCTGCCGATTCGGCGACTGCAACATATTGATGATTGATCAGACGGGCAAATTGACAAATTTTTTCGTACGTTTCGTCGGAAGTGTAAAGCCCTCTGACGATTTCAATAATATTTGATCCGGGAACATTGGAAAGGAAATGAAGCCCTATGCAACGTTCCTTATATTGCAGTTCTGATGCAAGTTCCGTGATAACCACAGTGGAAATATTGGAAGCAATGATGGCTTGAGGAGACAGGACTTTTTCGAGTTGAAGAAAAACTTCTTTTCTTTCTTCAACGTGCCTTTCTCCCGTTTGGTCATCATAGCGTACTGCTTCAATGACAAAATCGCAACCGGTAAAATCTTTATATTTCGTTGTTCCCTGTACGCGGCTGAGAGCAATTTTTTTTTCGTTCTCCGTCAATCCCCAGTTCTGAATTCTTTTATTCAGTTTCCTTTCAATCCGGCTGTAAGCATTGGCAATTTTTTCTTCTGTAGGTTCCAGAAAAACAACTTCTATTCCGTTGAGCAAAGCAATGGTTGCAATAGCACTTCCTTCGTTTCCGCAACCGACCACTCCGATTTTTGAAAACAAAGTACGTCGGCGACTCCTCTTGCTCAGACCATATTTTTCTATGGGTTCAATAATTGGTTGGGACATATTTTTTTATTGTATGGTAAAAACACTTATTTTATCGCCAGATTGGAAGTAATGGTAATCATGTGAAAGATATCCTCTACCGAGCAGCCACGAGAAAGATCATTGACAGGTGCTGCCATTCCTTGCAGTATTGGGCCAACAGCTTCTGCTCCGCCAAAGCGTTCCACCAATTTGTATCCAATGTTTCCCGACTGAAGATCAGGGAAAATCAATACATTTGCTTTTCCTGCTACTGCACTTTCAGGCGCTTTTCGATGGGCAACAGAAGGGACGAGAGCTGCATCCGCCTGAAGTTCTCCGTCAATTAAAAGTGTCGGTTCCATTTCACGGGCAAGACGGGTAGCTTTCACTACCTTATCTACCAACTCATGGCTGGCACTGCCTTTGGTGGAAAAACTCAGCATGGCAATGCGTGGTTCTATTTCTCCAATTTGGCGAGTCGTTTTAGCTGTACAGACCGCAATTTGAGCCAATTCCTCAGCTGTAGGATTGGGATTTACTGCACAGTCGGCAAAAACAAGCAATCCGTTTTCGCCGTATTGAGGCGTTTTGGTAAACATGAGAATGGCACCGGAAACAACCTGAATGCCGGGTAAAGTTTTAATTATTTGAAATGCAGGGCGAAGCACATCCCCCGTAAAATTCCGAGCTCCGGCAAGTTCCCCGTCAGCATCTCCGTTTTTAATCATCAGACAGGCAAAATAAAGCGGATTTTTCGTCAATTCTTCAGCTTCCTGATAAGTTATGCCTTTGTTTTTGCGAATATTGTACAGCAAATCGATGTATTCTGCTCTTCGGGGACTTGTTTCGGGATCGATAATTTCTGCCTCAGCAATATGATTTAAATGCAAATTCGATGCTGTTTTTAGAATGACATCTTCTTTTCCCAGTAAAATTAAATGAGCAGCCTTTTCTTTTAATATTATTTCAGCTGCCTGCAAGGTACGGGTTTCATCTCCTTCGGGCAATACAATTCGTTTAATATTTGCTTTTGCACGCTCCAATATTTTGTTCAGTAGATCCATTTTTTATAATTATTTTTCACTAATTTGCTGTAAACAATACCTATAGCTCTTTTGCTTTTGAGCAATACAAAAGTATCCAAAATAAATTGAAATTGCAATGTAGAGATGGCAATTTTTATTTTTTTATTTTTTTCTTAGCTGTTACATATCGCGTCCAACGGATTTTTCATCAAAAAATGAAAAATTTTTGTTCATTTTAACCATTTATCCAGCCACTCAAAGAAAGTGCGTTGCCACAAAATTCCGTTTTGTGGTTGTAAAACCCAATGATTTTCATCAGGGAAAATAAGCATCTCCGCAGGAACACCCTGCAAAACTGCTGCATTAAAAGCTGCCATAGCTTGTGAAGCGAGGATGCGATAATCTTTTTCTCCGTGAATAATGAGTATTGGTGTATCCCATTTGTCGACAAATAAATGTGGCGAATTGGCATAAGTTCGACGAACGACAGGATTTTTTCTGTCCCAGTAGGGTCCACCCAAGTCCCAATTTACGAACCAGAGTTCATCCGTTTCAAGATATTGTTGTTCGAGATTGAACATACCATCATGAGCGATAAAGGCCTTGAATCGTTTGTTGTGATGCCCTGCCAGCCAATAAACGGAAAATCCTCCATAGCTGGCACCCACACATCCGAGTTTGTTTTTGTTTACAAAAGGCTCTTTTGCCAAGGCGTCGATGGCTGAAAGATAATCTTTCATATTCTGACCGCCGTAATCGTCGCTGATTTGCTCGAGCCAAGCTTTACCGAAGCCTGGAACGCCTCTGCGATTAGGAGCAACTATAATGTAGCCATTGGCAGCCATAAGCTGGAAATTCCAGCGGTACGACCAAAATTGGCTCACAGTGGACTGAGGCCCGCCTTGGCAAAAAAGTAAAGCAGGATATTTTTTTGCAGGATCAAAATCCGGCGGATAAATCACCCAAGTTTGCATTTGCTTTTTGTCGGTAGTGGTAATCCATCGTTCTTCAACTTTTCCCATTTTAAGTTTTGACAATAGTTCCTTGTTCTCAAAGGACAATTCCGCTTCCTTTCCCGTAACCGGATCAATAAAGTAAATCTCGTCAGGTTTGCTCATGGAATGTTTCACTCCGATAAGACCATTTCTCGCCTCTGCTACAAATCCATAGTCGTGTACTCCATGTGTGATGGGAGCAATTGATTTTGTTTGCAAATCGGTTTTGTAGATTTGTGTAACGGCGTGCCAACAACTGACAAAATAAATAGACCGGCTGTCGGCACTCCAAGAAATTGCATTGCAATTCTGATCAAAACCTTCCGAAAGATCCAATTTTTCTCCGCTTTGAACATTCATTACGAATAAACGGTTTTTATCCGATTCGTATCCATCGCGTTCCATGCTTTCCCAAGCCATCCATTTCCCGTCGGGAGAAAACTTTGGATTGATGTCGTAACCCTGCATTCCTTCTGTTTTATTTTCGGTTTTACCATTTTCGAGATAGTAGAAATAAATATCCGAATTGGTGGAAAGGGCATATTCTTTCCCGGTTTTTTTTCGGCAGGTGTAAGCAATAATTTTTCCGTCAGGACTCCAGTCGAGTTGTTCAATACCACCAAAAGGTTTCATGGGACATTCATAAGGTTCTCCTTTCATGATATCTTGCTCATTTTTCAGCGTATTGTCTTTAAAGTCGGCAATAAAAGGATGAGGAATACTCTCTACCCATTCGTCCCAATGCTTGTACATTAAATCGGTAACAATTCGCCCTGTTGCTTTTGGCAAATCGGGATATTTGTCGGCAGCAGTTTTACCGTATTTAACATCGGCAATAAAAAGCACTTTCGATTCGTCGGGAGAAAAAAGAAATCCATTGATGCCTCCCTCGCGGTTGGAAATTTGTTTGCGCTCACTTCCATCGATTTTCATTGTCCATAACTGGTTGCTTCCACTTTCGGAAGAGAGGAAAGCAATGTGTTCGCCATCTTTCATCCATCGGGCCTCGGCTTCTTTTGTGGCTGTATGAGTGATTTGATGCTTGTTTGTTCCATCAACGTTCATAATGAAAAGTTCAGTATTTCCTTTGTTTTCGGGAATACTGTAATAGGTAACACTATAAAGTATTTTGGTTCGATCAGGAGAAATTTGTACTCCGCCAACTCTTCCAAAAGACCACAGAACTTCGGGCGTCATACGTCCATTTTCGATATTGGGAATCTGTTTCCCGATTACGGAATGATTTTCTTTTTCAGTGCATCCAGCACCTAAAACGGCTATTGCCATAAGAATCGTTTTAAATTTCATTTGTAGCTTTCAATTGTAATTTTTAAGCGTAAGTCTAAATATTTTGAACAAAATCCTGTCTCAAATGCAAAAGTAAATAATTTCCGAATATTTATAAATGTTCTGAAAGATTTTCTGGTAAACTCTGCAATTTTGAAAAAATATGATGAGTTTTTGGTAAATCTCAAAAAAAAGCGTACCTTTGCACCCCAATCAATCGTAATCTCTGACAGAATAAAAGAAGTCTGTATATATTGCGAATTTACTTAAAAAATCAAGTGAGATGGACTTATTAAAAATTGCAGAACAATCTTTTGAGCAGGAAGTAAAAACTTATCCTGAGTTTAGAAGTGGTGATACGATCACAGTAGCTTATCGAATTAAGGAAGGAAACAAGGAAAGAATCCAGGAATTTAAGGGTGATGTTATAAAAATTTCGGGTCATGGAGGAAAGAAGCATTTTACTGTTCGTAAAATGTCGGGAAATGTAGGTGTAGAACGAATTTTTCCTATGGATTCTCCGTTTATCGAAAGTATTACGGTCAACAAGCATGGTAAAGTGCGTCGAGCCAAGCTGTATTATTTGAGAAATCTGACCGGCAAGAAAGCCAAAATTAAGGAAAGAAGAGTTTGACATTGGCTTTTCGGCAAAGAAATTAAAAACAGGAGAAGTTTGCTTCATTGCAGATTTCTCTTTTTTTGTTTCTTATCGTCATTTTTCAACCGAAAAAAGTTTTTTCTTTTTTTCCCCACAACAGCATGACAATTCCACATACAATCGGAAAAACGGCTATTGAAATCAGCAACATATCGAAGTGCATAACCAGCAGATTTTCAATAAAATTCAATAAAATTCCGTTGTGGATATAAAAATATAGCAAAAAAGAGATGCCTGCAGCACCAATTAACCACACAATCCAGGAATGATCTTTCTCTGTTGGCAACCGGCGCATGACTTTTAAGGAAAAACCATTGTCGGGTATTTCCGTTTTATGGATTTTGAAAAATTCCTTTAATTTTTCCTCTGTTTGTTCATTTTTTGTCATAACCTTCCTTATTTAGATAATCCATCAATTTGTTTTTTCCCTTTAGCAGGTAGGTTTTTACCGTTCCTTGCGGACAATTCATGATTTTTGCAATTTCTTTCTGAGTTTTGTCTTCCATATAATGCAAAATGAGCACTGTTTGTTCTTCTTTTTTTAAGTGTTGCAAGGCGCTGTAAAAGTCTAACTTCTCAGCAGAAAACGCATTGTCGGACTGATATTGAAGGTCAATTTCCCTAACGTCGAGTTCGGAAAATTGTTTTTGAGTGCGCATTGAGTCGTAAAACACATTGTAAGCGATGCGATAAAGCCATGTGGAAAAGTTGGACAAAGCTTGAAAGGAGTGAATATTCACAAATGCCTTGATAAATGTTTCTTGTGCCAAATCGTCGCTCAATGAGGCATCGCCCATTGTCAGATTCAAAAAGAACCGGCGAATGGGCGACTGATATTTGCCAACGAGTTTTTCAAAAGCTTTGTTGTCGCCAAGCAAGGTGAATTGCGTTATCCAATGCAGATCATCCCTGTTGCTCATTCTGCTCAATTGGTAGTTTCTCTTTTGACCGATCGTAAAAATGCACTACTAAATATCCAATGCCCACAAAAGTTGGAACAATTCCCACAATCAGCCCATCATTATTGTGACTGATGATAAAGTAAATAAGCAAGGCAAGTCCCACTGCAGCCCATAATACGCCTTTTTTTAAGTTGGAGTTCGGCTTATCCTTTTTATCTTTCTGGAAAAAATCTTCAGGAACAGGCTGTCCCATTTCCAACGCCTTCATGTACAGTTCAAATTTTCGTTTCGATTCCTTGTTTTTTGCTGCATACATAATCCATATCAGAATAATGACAAAAAGGAAAGGCAAAACACAAATTAAAAATAATTGAAACCCGGTAAAAGGCATGTCTTCTCGAGCATTTGCTTCAATTTTTTTCCTTTCGTTTTCCAGTTCCGCTTTTTTCAGTTCCAGCAGTTGTTCGGGCAACAATTTATTGAGCAAGATGGAGTCTTTTTCCCGCTGGGTCAGATTTTCCAAAGCAGCCGGCAATGACGGATGGGAACTTACATCAGATTTGTTCTGCGCAAAACCGATACCGGAAAACAGTATCAGCGAAAACACCAATAATACGAGCTTTTTCATAATGTTTGAAATTTTAGAAGTAAATATAATGTTTGTTTATCAGTTAGACGTAAAGGAAACAGTGTTTTGATTTGCAAAGCAATGGAATTAACTTTTATTAGTTTTTCATCTCTTTTTTTATATTTTAACAAACTAGAGGAAATTTTTCTTTGTTGGTGAACTTGAACCAAATAGTTTTTTATCTGTTTATATAAAGAAATTTTAATTCAGAACATACCGAAATGAAAACAGAAAAATTTGATGTGGTGGGAATGAGTTGCGCTGCCTGTGCAGCCCACATTGAAAAAGAGGTCGGAAAACTGGAAGGTGTTAAAAAAGTTAATGTCAATCTGCTGACCAACAGTATGGTAGTAGACTTTGAGGAGTCAACGTAGATACTGATAAAATTGAAGAAGCCGTTGTAGAAGCCGGATACGAAGCACATGTAAAATCATCTACAGAGAAGGCAGGTAGTCGGGAAATGAAAAAAATAGATTTTGTTCAAAAAGAACAGCAGGAAATGCAGAAACGTTGGTGGATTTCTTTCGGTTTCTGGTTACCGTTACTGTATTTGTCTATGGGTTCCATGTTGGGTTGGTATATACCGGCTTTTTTCAGGGGAGAAGAAAATACAATGGTTTTTGCTTTTACGCAGTTTTTGTTGACTCTTCCCATTGCAATTTCGAACGAAAAGTATTTCAGAAACGGTTTCAAAATGCTTTTTAAGGCTGCTCCAAATATGGATTCACTGATTGCCATAGGTTCTTCGGCGGCCATTTTATATGGAATTTACGGATTGTACAAAATAGCATACGGGCTTGGTCATGCACAACCGGAGTTGGTGCATCAGTTTGCTCACGATATGTATTTTGAGTCGGGAGCAACCATTTTGACTTTGATTACGCTTGGAAAATATCTCGAATCGCGATCAAAAAGTCAAACATCTCGGGCTATCACGCAATTGATGGATTTGTCTCCAAAAACGGCAACTGTTATTCGAGACGGGACAGAAGTAGAAATTCCTGCAGAAGAAGTTAGAGTAGGGGACATAATTGTTGTTCGCCCCGGTCAGCGAATTCCTGTGGATGGCGTTGTGGAAAGCGGAAGTTCTACAGTGGATGAATCGGCACTAACCGGAGAAAGTATCCCGGTACTGAAACAAAGCGGCGACCGAGTATTGTCTGCCAGCATCAACAAATCCGGATATATCACGCTCAAAGCAACGCAAGTGGGTAATGATACCACTCTTTCGCATATTATCAGCCTCGTGGAAGAAGCTTCTTCCTCAAAAGCTCCCATTTCTAAGTTGGCCGACAGAATAAGCCGTATTTTTGTACCTGTGGTTATTTTTATTGCTTTGACGGCTGGCATTGTCTGGTTTTCTTTAGGGTATTCTTTCGATTTTTCCTTGTCAGTTGCCATTTCCGTTCTGGTTATTTCCTGTCCGTGTGCTCTGGGACTTGCAACGCCGGTTGCCATTATGGTGGGAACGGGAAAAGGAGCTGAACACGGAATTTTGATAAAATCGGCTGCTTCGCTGGAGATGGCACACAAAATTGATACGGTAGTGCTGGATAAAACCGGAACGTTGACAATGGGAAAACCTCAACTTACCGACATCATTCCTTCACCAAACATTACGGAAAATGAATTGCTTCAAATAGCCGCTTCGCTGGAGAAACTTTCTGAACATCCATTGGCAGAAGCTGTTCTGGAAGAAACAGACAAAAGGAAGCTGGAAACTTTTTCGGTGAAAAATTTCACTTCTCTGCCCGGAAAAGGAATTGTTGCTGAAGCCGGAGAAAATTATTTTCTGATAGGAAACAGACAATTAATGGAAGAGCAGAAAATAGATGTACAGAATTTCGATAAAATTGCCACTCAACTGGCTGAAGAAGGAAAAACACCCTTGTTTGTGGCTTCCAGGGAAAAAGTAATAGGAGTGATTGCTGCTGCTGATCCATTGAAACCAACCAGCAAGGAAGCCGTGAACCAATTCCGTTCTTTGGGACTGGAGGTTGTCATGCTGACAGGTGATCACAAAAAAACGGCGGCTGCTGTTCAGCGTAAATTGGGAATTTCAACCGTTTTTTCAGAAGTGTTGCCTCAGGATAAAGATAAAGTAATAGTAAATCTGCAAAAAGGAGGGAAAAAGGTGGCAATGGTGGGAGATGGCATCAATGATGCACCGGCTTTGATGCGTGCGGATCTGGGAATTGCCATTGGTGCCGGTACCGATATTGCTATCGAATCGGCAGATGTTGTGTTGATGCGCAATGACCTTATGGATGCTGTTTCGGCTATTCGACTGAGTAATGCCGTGATACGGAACATTAAGGAAAATCTCTTTTGGGCATTTTTCTATAATATTATTGGTATACCTTTAGCTGCAGGTATTTTTTATCCGCTGTTGGGCTGGAAACTCAGTCCCATATTTGCCGCAGCAGCCATGAGTTTCAGTTCTGTTACGGTGGTGCTGAATGCACTTCGACTTCGCTTTTTTAAACCTTCGGAGGTGAAATCTTAAAGTTGAAAAGTCTCAAAAAGAATTTCAGATAATTTATAGTTTGTTGTTGAGTATAGATGAGAGTTATTTCAATTTTGCAAATTGAAAAATATCCAATAATCGATTTATAGGTATGTTTACAAACTATTTGCTGTGTTGAATGACAGGATGACTATCAGACTATTTTTGAAATCTTTAATTCCGAACAGAAATTTTTTTATAGTAAGATATCGATTATAGTTGCTTCTCATTGAGATTCATTATCTTTGCAGACGACAAACAAATGCAAAAGAGACCAAAATGGAAAATCAGATCAATGGGCCTAAAAAGCAATACTTCGAACCCATGCACACATGCGAACATATTCTCAACCAGACTATGATTCGCATGTTTGGTTGTGGGCGCTCTCAAAATGCCCACATCGAACGGAAAAAGAGCAAGTGTGATTATCTTTTGCCGCAGGCGCCTACAGAGGAACAAATTCGGGAACTTTCCGACCGGGTAAATGCCGTTATCGACAGTCATTTGCCGGTAACCATCGAATTTCTGAAACGGGAAGAAGCTTCCGGTGTAGTAGATTTGTCGAAACTCCCGGATGACGCTTCCGACGTGTTGCGGATTGTCAGAGTTGGCGATTATGATGCCTGCGCCTGCATTGGCCAGCATGTTGCCAATACTTCCGAAATCGGACATTTTGAAATTATAAGCCACGATTATGAAGAGGGTAGGTGGCGCGTACGTTTTCGTCTGATCGACTAACAAATTTTTTCGTTATGTTCAGGAAAGCTTTTAAATTCATTAAAAACTTTATCGTTTTATTCTTTCTCATTAGCATTGGATGGGTGATTATCTATCGGTTTGTCCCGGTAATGGTTACGCCGCTGATGCTCATTCGTACCGCTGAATCCGTTTTCTCCGGCGAAACGCCGAAAATCAGCAAAAAATGGGTGCCCATCGACAAAATTTCGCACAATATGATTCAGGCAGCAGTGGCTGCCGAAGACGACCAGTTTTTGCATCATCATGGTTTTTCCTTTGAAGCCATCAATCAAGCCATTGAACACAATAAACGAAGTCGTCGCATTCGTGGAGGCAGTACCATTTCGCAGCAAACGGCAAAAAATGTTTTCCTCTGGCCGCAGCGCTCTTACATCAGAAAAGGATTGGAGGCTTATTTTACCGTATTGATCGAACTTTTCTGGAGCAAGGAAAGAATTATGGAAGTTTACCTGAATGTGATCGAAATGGGCGATGGAATTTACGGCGTGGAGGCGGCTTCGATGGAATATTTCGGCAAACATGCTTCCAAACTCACAAAATCAGAGGCGGCACTTATTGCTGCCTGTTTGCCCAATCCCCGACGTTTCAACCCTGCCCATCCCTCAGGATATGTCTTGAAACGGCAAGGTCGCATCATGGCCATGATGAACAAAATCGAACCGGTGCATTTTGAACGTCCGAAATTTAAATTTTTAAAACATAAAAAACAAAAGTAACCATGACCCGGCAAATCGAATTTTTGGATTGGGGATTGACAGAATATGCCGATGCGTGGAAAAGGCAGGAAGATTTGTTTCAGCTGCTGCTTCAAAACAAAAAAAATGCCGATTTTAACACGCACTATGTTGTTTTTTGCCAGCATTTTCCCGTTTATACGTTGGGGAAAAACGGACATGAAGAAAATCTACTGCTCAACCAGATTCAGTTGCAAACCCGCGGCGCAAGTTTTTTCCGCACCAACAGGGGTGGCGATATCACTTTTCATGGGCCGGGGCAGGTGGTTGGTTATTTTATTTTTGACCTTGAAAAATTGCAACTGGGACTGAAAGTTTTTATTTACAAACTCGAAGAAGTCATCATCCATCTACTCGAACATTATGGGTTAAAGGGTACACGACTGCCCGGAGCAACAGGGGTGTGGCTGGATGCCGAAACGCCCCGGGCAAGAAAAATTTGCGCCATTGGCTTGCGGAGCTCGCATTTTGTTACCATGCACGGCTTTGCGCTCAATGTCAATACCGACCTGAATTATTTCAATTACATCCATCCCTGCGGCTTTGTGGACAAGGGCGTAACTTCCCTCCAAAAAGAGTTGTTCCAAACCGTAGAGGAAGAAGAAGTAAAAAACCTACTCAAAAAACAAATCGAAAAAGAATTTTTGTAATACACCTAAAAATTTGTGGTTGTTTTTTCCATTTCCCGATGGAGCTGTTCAAGAATTGTTGCAATCTTTTTTAATGGATATTGGATTAAAAATAGGAAGAATAAATTTGTAGAAATATTTATTTTTTGTATCTTTTTATTTGTTAATCAATAACATGAGTTACGTCCAGAGTAGTTTTTAAATCCAATGAACAAGGACAAATCGTTCTGTTCCCTGCCAGTTTGGATGAAAAAGTACCACAAGATTCTCCTGCACAGTTGGTTAATCAAATAGTAGATAATTTGGATATTGCTCAAATCATTGATACTTAAAAGGGAGGATGAACAAGTGCCTATCAACCGCTAATGATGCTGAAGTATTTTTGTACAGTTATTTGAACAATATTTATTCGATTCGAAAAATAGAACAGGCACTTGCAGACCGGATCAGTTTCATGTGGCTTTCATGCGATCAACCGTTTTCGTTCCTGTCATGTAAAGGAGGATATTCCCTGGATATTTACCCAAGTTGTACTTATGCTGTTAGATATGAACTATTTAAGTTTGAATGTTAGTTATGTTGATATCGGATGAAAAACGGACAACTCAAACCTGTTCACAATGTTCAAACTGGAACTGAAAATCAACAAATCGACAAAAAAAGATTCAATTACGAATCGCCTATTTTATTGTTTAATCAAAAAGTTGCATTTTCAACTTGAATGTTGCTAAAAAATTTTGATGCAGTAAACAAAATTAAGCACATTGTTACGAATAGGTTAATACTTTTCATACATAAATTTATATATTTCAATGAGTTTTATGGGTAAATGGAACTTAAATATCAATATTGGTCAAAAAAAGATTATTAAAACTCTACTTTTTCACGTATTTTTGTGCTTACCGAGATTAATTTTATTACGAGCACAACAATGAATAAGAAATCAACCATTTGCTTTGCTGTTCTTTCTGTCTCATTTTTATCTAAAGATGATATAAAATGCAAATTACAGTATTCTGTGTGGTAAAAAAAAAGAATAATCTATTTTAAATCGAATGCACAAAAAAGTATTTTTATTTTTGGTAATGTTGATAAATGCTTTCGCGCTTTATCCAAAAACCATTTATATACCTTCATCAGGCGACAATAGCAATGGTTCATCATCGAATCTTATATTCGATGCCTTTGGCGATCAGAAACTACCAAAACCTGTTGTGAGTGGAGGTAATGTGAATACAGGCTGGAGTACTTACAAGAATAATATCCTGATATCGGGCAATATATCAAAGCCTTCCAATTTGTTTGTGAACGGAAAGTTAATGTTGGTTGCCCTTTGGCCCAATAGTGGATGGATAAATATTGACAGCATCACTGAGCTAAACGGAAGCCTTATGCTCACTTGTTCAAAACTTGCAGCTCACAGTGCAATAGCCGATAATTACTGGAAAGGGTCCACTATGCGCTGGCGCAGATGGAGCTGGTGGTTCGAAACACCAACAATTACAGCATCCTTTTCTCCTGACAAGCTAAAAATTCCAGGGTCTGTTGCTGAAGATTCAGCCGATAGTTGGAAATTTTATATCGATAATAAATTCGTAGAATTAGATACAATTGGCGAATGGATTTATTCGAGGGGAAAGTTTATGTTATACCGCCGGTAAGCGCAACAAATCAATACCTTATCGAAGGTGCAGTGCTCAGTTATGGTTTGTAACTAAATGCATTAACCATTTGAAATGTGGTTTCCCGGCACCAAACCGACAACGGGCTGAGTATTAATGAAGCCTGTGTTATCGAAAATTGCAGTTTCGATAATATATAATTGTAATACGGATAATTGACATTGATAAAAATGAAACTCGTTTGAGACTTATTAAGGAACAAAATGTATTTTAAATAAAGCATATTAAAGAATTAAAAAAAATAGAAATCAGAATGCAAACCAGAATTTTAATATTACTTCTTTTTTTGGCTCAACTTAATACGTTGTTTCCCATGAGCAAAATTCAAACAGTTGAACCTTCTTATGTATGGATTGATCAAACAGGTGAAGGCCGAAATGTATATGCCTATTTCCGGAATGAATTCCAATTGATAGAAGTGCCACAAAATGCAATCATTTATCTGTATGCAAAATCACTTTACAATCTTTTTGTGAATGGCACTTTTGTTAATTTCGGGCCAATTCGTAGTTACGAAACACAGCCATACTACGATAGCATAAATATTGCGCCATATTTAAAAACAGGACAAAATGTAATTGCTGTAAAAGTTCATAGTATCGGCATTCATACCTATCAGATTCCTATGGGTACAGCAGGTTTCATTGCCTGGGGCAATATTCAGGATAAAAGCAATACAGTTTCGCTGGCAACACCAGGTAATTGGATTTGTAGGAAAGCATTAGGTTACAACCCTTTTTCACCTCGTTTTTCCTTTGCACAGGGACCGGTTGAAATTTTAGATAACTTGGCTGAACCTGATAATTTTAAAGCTGAAAAAATAAAACCTGATAAATGGATGAAACCCGTATTATTAAAGAATCAAAGCTATTTTGGAAAATTACGTCCCCGTACAATTCCGTTTTTAACTAATGATGCAATTTTGCCGAAATTTGTGGTGAACAGACTTAACCTAAGCTCCGACGAATGTGTCTATAATATATCTTCGTATTACGAAAACACCGAAAACCCTTCCGATTTGCGTGCAATTTTATGTTATTCTTATATTTATTCTAACGAAGAAAAAGATGTGAACTTTGGATTCAGTTGGGGTAAGTATTGGATAAATGGACAGCTTATCGAAGGTGTAAAACAGCCTGAAAAACCGTTCAGAAGTAATGCAAAAGTGCGTTTAAAAAAAGGTTGGAACAGTTACTTTTCAGTACAGGAAATTATCTGGTCGAATCTGGATGGTATGCTTGCAGTCCCTCCCGATGCAGATTTACAATTTTCGATTCGACGCAAACTTAACGATACTATACGTTTTGCATTGACAGAACCCATCGAAAAGGAAAAAATTAATACTTTTGTTCCCAACGATAAGTGCCCCGAAAATCCCGAAAAGCTGAAATTAAAATGGCTGCATACATCTGGTACAGCTCCTATGTTGAATCCTGCCAAAGCGATAGCCTGGTTGAACAAGAAAAAATTGCCCATAGCTGTACTCGAAACTGAAAATATTATTATTCCTGCCAACACACATCAAGCTGTTACTTACGATTTTGGGTCAATTCATCTGGGGCGAATATTTCTCAATGTAGAAGCTCCCGCAGGTACAGTTTTCGATTTAGTTTGGAGCGAAGATCTAAATAAAGACTCTCTTGTAACTTTATATAACCGATTCGAAATTAATGCAATTGCCCGTTTTATCTCAGATGGAAGTACGTATTTCGAAACTTTCCGTCCTTTCGGGATGAGGTATTTACAAGTCGGTGTAAGCAATCATTCACAGCCTGTAATTCTAAAAAGTGCAGGCCTGAAAAGTCAGATTTACGACTTTGAAAAGACAGGAAGTTTTAGCTGTTCCGATCCTCTAATGAATGATATATGGGAAATGGGATGGCGTACCCTGCGTGTTTGTGCCGAAGATACGTATATCGATACACCATTTCGCGAACGTGGTCATTATGTAGGCGATTTGTTCCCCGAATTCGCAACAACTTTAGCAGTGAGTGGCGATCCTCGATTAGCAAAACAATCTATACGCATGTTTAATCAGCAATACAGTAAAACTTATTCGGATTTGGCACCTACGATTCACTCTGACTATCCGATTCTGAATATTATCATTACTTGTTGGTATATTCGTCAGTTCAACGATTTGGATTTTGCCCGTGAAGTTTATCCCATTTACGCCAACTACCTGAGAAAATTGCATAAGAGCAGGCAAAAAGATGATTTCTATCGTCTGGATCATGTTTTTCTGGAATGGATAAACATTGACAAATCGGCTGACTTAACGGCTATACAATCCTATGTTTATGCTGCCTCCGACAACTTATCTCATATAGCAAATATGCTTGGACAGCTTGCCGATGCTTTTGAATTCAAATCTATTTCGAATGAAATAAAAGAAATTATACTGACTAAATGCTGGGACGAAAAGTCGGGCAATTTTGTGGATGGTTTTAAAAACAATAAGGTGCTTCCTACAAGACACGTTATCTCAAGTTCTTTGGCATCAGTATGGAAAATACCTTCCATGAGGCAAGAAGAGCAAATTCAAAAGTGGTTTAATGACGCGGTTATCAATATCGGAGAACCGGTAAACTCGAATCAGCTAACCACACCTTATGGCGGTTTTTATGTGTTAGCATCTCTTTATCAGGCTGGCAATGTTTGTACAGCCGAAAAATTTATTCGCAAACACTGGGGTAAAATGGTGATAGAAGGCAACGATTTAACTTGGGAAGACTTCAATCGCGACGGGAAATCAACAATTAGCCACGCATGGTCAAGCTCACCAACTTATTACATGAGCTCGCAGGTATTAGGTGTCGATCTGGGATTTCCGGGTTATTTATCACCCGATACCATATACATACGTCCACAAAGTGAATCCGTATTGTGGGCTAAGGGATCGGTACCACACCCAAAAGGATTGGTAACTGTGCATTGGCAGATTCAGGGCGATATACTTTTTCTTAGATACAGTGCTCCTGCCGGTGTCCCGGTAAAAATTGAACCACGAGGCAGATTAGCTTCCTATAAATTAAAACTTACTTGCTTAACAGGCACAGGGGATAAATTATAGGTTTGAATGTAAAACTTATATCCATGTTCTGATAGTGATATAAACTAACTATCATTTATGGATAAAAAAGTATTGTTTTTTTTTGAGGATGTAAAATTATCTTTGCTTCAACTAACTAAAGAATTAATAGTATGAGAAGATTAAGCTTTTATTTTCAGTCAATGTTTATCGTGCTTGTAACTGCATTACAAGCCCAGCAAATTCCACCAACAAATAATACAGCATTCAGGTATCTGAAATTTCAGGTAGATAAGGCAGGTACATCGACAATTAATTATTTAGAAGTTGGTGAAGTGGAATGGATGGTTGGCACCACGGCATATCCGATAACAAAATTCACAACCAACACTACGCTGGTAACTTCTTCGGCTACGGGGGAATGGGGCTCATCAGGTATAAATATGTACGATGGAAAAATTAATCAGGCATGGGTATATCTTCGGGAAAGACCATTTCCAATATGGGCAACCCTTGATAATACTACTCCGATAGTACCAACAAGTATAAAAATAACCATCCGTCCCGATTGCTGGTTCGCGGGATTTTCCTGCTATGGCTCAAATGACAATATTAACTGGTATTTACTCCTTGACAAACAAAATTACGATAAAGCTTCAACTTTTGGCAGTGGTTTAACAGAGAAAACTGTAGAGTTTCCGATTCCTGCACAGTTAATAGATAATCAACCTCCGGCAGTACCAACAAATATAGTTGCATCGAATGTAACTTCCCGCTCCTTTGACCTGACATGGTCTCCATCGGTTGATAATGAAGGCGGAGTTGGTTTTGTAACTTATGAAATTTACGTGGATGGAAAACTAAGAGGAACTACCCAAAATACTAGTTACTCTGTAACCGGACTCTCAGGCAACACTTTTATTGTAACAATTAAGGCAAAAGATGGTGCAATGCCAAATAATGTTTCGGAGGCAAGCGCACCGTTAATTGTACAAAAATATATTGACCCTGTTCTTAATAACGAACCAAGTATGGGTCAGATTATGTCAAAACTGTATGCTAATCGTGGTCAGCAAATTATCACTTTACCACAAATTAGCGATGGTGAAATAGACAAAAAACAAACTGTTACAATTTCAGTTGTTTCAACAACGCCTGAATTACTAACCATCGACTCAGTGAGTTACAAACAAGGTAATAAAGTGGCATTTGTATATGTTAAGGATCAGGGAAAAATAGGCAAAGCGAGTATAGAGATTACTATTACTGACGATGGTGGCACTGCCGGAGGAGGAAAAGATAAAGCTGTGTTTAATGAGCAGATTGATATTCAGGCATTCAAAAATCCTTGCGCAAACTTTGTGGAATATGATACTCAACACTGGCAACCACGCCCTTCGCAAAACGATTTTCCCACACCAGGTTCGTATCAGAAAATTTGTACAACTAACTCTCCGATAGAAGACAAGGCTCGTGACTTTTTTTGGATGAAAATGTATGGTTATATTATTCCATCAAAAACAGAGTACTATAATTTTCAGGGATTTTCCAACGAGGGTTTTGATATGTTTATGAACCTGAACGGCGGGCCTGAAAGTGATTGGTCAAAACTAACTTCGCTGGTAGAAGGAGCTACCAGCATATGGACTTCAGAAGCTTATTTGCTCGAAGAAGGTAAACCGTATTATTTCGAAGTATATGGGCGCGATATTGTAAACACTCAGCCACTTTGGTTAAAGTGGACCAGTGCCAGCACGCCCCTCAGTTTCATTTCTAACGAAAATCTGGCACCGTTTTACGATATTGTAAAACCAACTGTTCCGCAAAATTTTAGTATTCAAAGCATCGGTTTATCAGATGTACTTGTTAGTTGGAGCCCTTCAACCGATAACCGCAACAACCTTCAGGGATATAATGTGTTTATTGATGGAGAGTTGGTTAACATTAGTCCCGTAAAAGAAACATCGTACAAAATACAGGGACTTACACCCGGCAGGACATACAATGTGCATGTGGTTTCGGTAGATGATTCTGAAAATAATTCGTATCCTTCCCAAGTTTTGACTTTTAAAACCTACATCGCTGATGATATCCCACCTACTGTTCCTACAAATCTCAGCAGCGAATTTGTTACAGCATTTTCGGTGAAGCTAAAATGGAACAAATCTACTGATGCCGAAACCGAAGTGCGCGGCTACAATATTTATCAAAATAATGTCCTTGTTAATGAATTAGTTAAAGATACTACTGTGTTAGTGATAGGATTAACTGAAAAAAGCAATTACAGTTTTACAGTGGAAGCTGTGGATGCAAATTATAATAAATCACCTAAAAGTGCTGCATATAATGTGTCAACAGTGGCTTTTGATCCCAATGAAACACGTGATGGTATCCGAAAAGGACGAGTGAGTATAAAACTTAATCCTCTCACTAAGTTCGAAGGTTTTGGCATAAATCTGAATTACCGAAAAACTGGTTTGCTTAGTGCCAATTTAATTACTTTTGGCGATTTTGAAGGTTCACAAACCGACACAATGAATGTAAACAATCTGAAGTACTATGATAAACAAGTATTCAATACTGGTTTTGTAAAGGATTTAACTACACCTTACGAGGGAAAAGTCGCTGCCAAACTGAGCCCCATTGCAGGTGGATATTTCCGTTGTGTAATCAATACAAGTATCGACAAACGATATACTTATCTGGTTCGTTTCGCAATGAAGAAGGACGCCTCATTTACAGGAGTTGTAAATGTCGACCTCAAAGGAATGTTTTCAGGTACTACCAATAAAGTGGCGGTCACTCCGACTACGAGTTGGCAGATGTATGAAGTCGAACTCACCACTACATTCGAAGGAGCTGAACCTACCTGGTACCTAGATTTTACATCCACTTCTAATGGAACGTATTATCTTGATAATATTCAGTTTGTCGAAAAGGGATCGTATGTTGAAGGTAGTAAATTTTCGAAACGGGCTATGGATTTGCTTCGTGACTTTAAACCTGCCCATGTTCGCTGGGGAGCTATAGAAGCTAATTCGGAAAATTTCAAAAATAATTCCGGAGTAGGCACTGGCTATAATTTTTCGTATGCCGACTGGATTGAATTAGCCAACCAGCTTAATGCTAAAGCATTTATAACAGTTGGGGTAGGACCGAAAACTGATTTTTACCTGTCGCCTGCTGCCACGTTCAAAAAATTTGTGGAATATATAGCCGGAGATGCAACTACTGCCGGAGGTATATTACGGACTGCAGAAGGTTACGGCAACTTACTTTCAAAAAACAAAGGATTGATGATTGAACTTGGTAACGAAGTTTGGGGTGGAGCTGCGCATCAGGCAGGTAATTTCAACGATTATACTGCTTACGGAACCTGGGCGCGCTCAGTAGCAACTACCATGAAGTCGACATCCGGTTTTGACCCCAATAAAATAAAAGTGGCATACAGTGGCCGCTATCCGGGTCAAAATTATGGATTGCATAAAATTCTGCTTTCCGAAGATAAAGGTGAGGGAGACGTACTTGCAATTAGTGGTTATATGGGAGGAAATCTTAATCTGGATCCTGCTATTCCGCTTAAATCATCCCTATTAGACTACCACAAGGCTTCCATTAAAATGTTACAAACCAATCTGGAAGGTCTTAAAAGTGAATGGCGCGAAATGCTGGCTACCTGCAATAGACTACTTCCAATGTATATGTATGAGGGAAATATGACTACTGATTCATACAACGGGTCGTTGGGTCAAGCTGTTACATTTGCCGACTATTATACTACGGTACCATTGTATGGTGTGCCCGATGTGTCAGTATTTTCCTTCGAGAGTGGACAATGGCGAATTATCGAAGACCGTATTTCTCTGAAACCTCTTCCATTATTTACCATCGGAAAGTATATTAATAAGTACTGTACCGGTTCCATGCTCGAAACTGAATTCACTACTTCCTATAAAATTAAAGATGAAAAGGGGATTGATCTGAAGATCGAACCGGTAGGTGCAAGGGCTTATACCGATAGTACAAGTTATTCGATTGCACTTTTCAGTCGCGATTTTGAAAATGATTATCAGGTTCAGGTGGATATTCCAGACTTTATTGGAAATTCTTCCATTTGCAAAATGATACGAATTTCGGGAACTAACTTTGATGACAGAGAAGCAATAGTTGAGGAACGAATAATTTCAGACTTTGCCGACAGTCTTATTATTACTGTGCCTAAATACAGTGTTGTTATTCTCCATTTTGAAGGTAACGATCAGCACTTTACCCCACCTGCTGTATATCAGAGCTACAAAAAGGTAACATCTGTAAAAATTACACAAGCTGAAAACAAGTATTATATTGATACTAAAAGGGGAAAATTGGCACTTAGTGCTTTGGTTTTACCTGAGGATGCATTTAGCAAGATAGTAAAATGGACATTACTTGATAATGAAACTGTTAAAGCCTATTTCGTTGAAAGTGGAAGTGGTATAATGCTTTATGGTTCAGGCGTAAGCTCCGGAAACGGAACTATTAGAGTGGTATGTGCGGCTACCGATTTATCAGGAAAAGCCGACACTGTCAGTATTGTTATTTCCAATCAGGGACCTTCAGCTCTCGACAGTTTCGAAGCTGAAATTGTGGAAATGCATCCTAATCCGGCCAAAGATTATTTACGGGTGACCATGCCCCAAAGTCAGGCTGGACAGTTTTTTGTTCTAGATTTGAGTGGAAAAATACATATCCGACAGACCATAACCGGCAATGAGCAAGTGTTGAATATCAAAAGTCTAAAACCTGGTATGTATTTGCTTCGCATTTCAACACTTAATGGAACAAAAACATTGAAATTTATAAAGCAAGAATCCCCCACTTAAAACCTGATTTTCTTCAAAAAAGAGAAATAAAGAAATTCTATAAAATTGGCTTAATACCTCCTTGCTTGCGGCGAGGTATTAAGCCAATTTTATGGCTTCGCCACTGAAATTTCCAAAAAAATAAAAACAAAAGCTACCCCGACGCAAGCATCGGGGAATTCTTATTGATTATTTTTTTTGTTTCGATATTTTAAATAATTTGCAATATAAAATTTATTTTTGCTAAAAAGTAGTTTTTTGTAATGCATTAACCCACATTGCAGGTATTATGGAGCTAAGTACCTGTAATGTGGGATAAGTTTTTCGGGCGAAAAAAATATATCTAATTGTATTTCGCTTTCTGTTTTCCTGAACATTTATCTCTCTTTTTATCGTATTTCAACCTCCTAAGATACTGAAATATAACAATATATGCAAATTTCAAAGAACTTTTTTGAATATTTTTTACCTTTTTTATCTCAATGTTTTTAAAAAACTAATTCTCTTTGAGTAACTTTTCAGAGGAGACTCCTATATGAAAATTTAAAATTGAAACTAAAAAATTTTTCCATAAGAAATGAAAGAATTTAAAATTTGTGTACTTTTGTGCTTTAAATTCAAAGGGAGAAACTTATAAACCAAAAAAATTTTTTAATGAAATGATGAAAAAGCATAATTTTAATGCGGGGCCATCGATATTACCTCGTGAAGTGATTGAGAAAACAGCACAAGCGGTATTGGATTTCAATGGTTCCGGATTGTCGATTTTGGAAATTAGCCATCGTTCTAAGGATTTTCAGGCAGTAATGGATGAAGCCATTGCTCTTTTTAAAGAATTGTTGGAAATTCCTTCGGGTTATTCGGTAGTTTTTTTGGGTGGAGGCGCAAGTTTGCAATTTTGCATGGTTCCCTTCAACCTGCTTGAAAAGAAAGCTGCTTATTTGCTTACCGGTACTTGGGCCAGCAAGGCTTACAAGGAAGCTAAAGGTTTCGGAGAAGTAATAGAAGTTGCTTCCTCCAAAGATGCCAATTTCAGCTATATTCCAAAAAATTATGTGATCCCCTCAGACGTCGATTATTTTCATATTACAACCAATAATACAATTTTCGGAACCGAAATTTTGACCGACATCGATTCTCCGGTGCCTTTGGTTGCCGATATGTCGTCCGATATTTTTTCACGTCCTGTAGATGTTTCAAAATATGGCGTTATTTATGGAGGTGCACAGAAAAATTTGGGACCTGCAGGTTTGGCTTTTGCCATTGTAAAAGAAGAACTTCTAGGCAAAGTTTCTCGTCATATCCCCACTATGCTCGATTACAGAATTCATATAGAAAATGGTTCGATGTTCAATACGCCGCCGGTTCTTCCCATTTACTCGGCACTTGAGACGTTGCGCTGGTTGAAGGCAAATGGTGGTTTGGAAGCAATGGAAAAGAAAAATATTGCAAAAGCCGAATTGCTCTACAATGAAATCGACCGCAATAAATTGTTTGTTGGAACGGCAGCCAAAGAGGATCGTTCACGCATGAATGTTTGTTTCGTTATGAATCCTGAATATCAGGAACTGGAAGCCGAATTTCTTAAATTTGCTTCCGATCGTGGTATGGTAGGAATTAAAGGGCATCGTTCTGTTGGCGGTTTCCGCGCTTCCATTTACAATGCACTTCATATCGAAAGCGTTCAGGCATTGGTTGGCTGCATGCAGGAATTTGAAAAATTGCATTGATGCTTTTGGTAGCAACAGCTGTTTACAATTTTAACCATTAACATAAATAATTCTTCTTTATTGAAAAAGGAGAGAAAAAAGTTTGCTTATGAAAATACTTGTAGCTACCGATAAACCATTTGCCAAAGTGGCAGTGGATGGAATTCGGGCAGAAGTGGAAGCCGCAGGATACGAACTTGCCCTGCTCGAAAAATATACCGAAAAGCAACAGTTGCTTGATGCCGTGGCCGATGCCGATGCTTTGATTGTTCGCAGTGATATTGTAGATGCTGAAGTGATAAAGGCAGCCAAAAAATTGAAAATTGTTGTTCGGGCCGGAGCCGGTTATGATAATATTGACCTTGATGCGGCTACCCAGGCAAATATTTGTGTCATGAATACGCCGGGGCAAAATTCTAATGCAGTTGCCGAGTTGGTTTTCGGACTGTTGATTTATGCTGTGCGTAATTTTTATAACGGGTCTTCAGGAACAGAGTTGAAAGGGAAAAAACTTGGTATTCATGCTTACGGAAATGTTGGCAGAAATGTGGCCAGAATAGCAAAAGGTTTCGATATGCAAATTTTTGCATATGATGCTTATTGTCCCGCTGAAGTTATTAAAAATGATGGCGTTACTCCACTCACTTCTGTTGAAGAGTTGTATGCTTCATGCGATATGGTTTCCATTCATATCCCCGCAACTCCCGAAACAAAAAAATCCATCAATGCTTCTTTGCTTCAGAAGTTGCCAAAAGGTGCAGTCATAGTCAATACGGCCCGCAAGGAAGTGATTAACGAAGAAGATTTGATAAATTGCATGGAGTTGCGTAATGATATTAAATATGTTACCGACATTATGCCTGATCAGCATGCAGTTTTTGCCGAAAAATTTCCCGTACGTTATTTTTCGACACCCAAGAAAATGGGTGCTCAGACTGCCGAAGCCAACATTAATGCCGGCATTGCTGCCGCCAAGCAAATTGTGTCGTTCTTCAAAACGGGAGATGAACGTTTCCGCGTAAATAAAAAATAATCTTGTATTGATTTAAATGACCAGATGGTGTCCTCAAAGGACACTTTTTTATTATAAAGTCTTTGGTCTATTCCAAAAGTAGTGATTTAACTTCAGTTTTGGTTCAACACTTCGGTAAAGGTATAAACTTAGCCCGAATAAAGTTTATTAGCCTCTTTATTTGCGCCGTTTGTAAGGTTTCAGGTCGTTTGTTTTGAAAAGCTCGCCTTTGGCTTCAAAACAGCTGCGACAGCAATTTTTCATTGCGGCGAATATGGCTTTTATGGCTGATTACAAACTTTAAGACTTAATTGCTCATTTGATATTTGTGCTTCTACTGCATGATCCACCGTACTCGAGTGCTATCGACAGAACGAACTGGAACTTTTGACAATCAAATATCGATATTTTAAAATTTTGTCATGTGCTTAGAGAAATTATAAAAAAGTAAACTTAGTGCCCATGACACTGAAATTCTTGAAGGATTGAGAAATATTTGTTAATTTTACGGCGGATTTTCAAGATTAAATAAACCAATTTTTATGCAAAATAAATTTAAGTTTGTCAGTGCAGAAGAAGCTGCAACTTATGTTCAACACGGCGATGTAGTAGGATTTAGCGGATTTACGCCTGCGGGCTGCCCCAAAGCTGTTCCCGTAGCTATAGCCAGGCGCGCAGAAACTTTTCATGCAGAAGGAAAAGAATTTAAAATAGGCATGTATACAGGCGCTTCAACAGGAGTATCGGTAGATGGTGCATTGGCAAAAGCAGATGCTGTGTTGTTCAGAACTCCTTATCAGTCGAATAAGGACATGCGCAACGCCATCAATGCTGGGAAAGCTCCCTATTTTGACCTGCACTTGTCCACAATGGCTCAGGAATTGCGTTTTGGATTTTTGCCAAAGCCAAAATTTGCCATTTTGGAAGTTTGCGACTGGAATGAAAACGGGGAACTGGTTTTAACAGCTGCTGTAGGCATTTCACCCACTATTGCCGAAATGGCTGATCATATTATTCTGGAATGGAATCATTATCATCCCAAAGAGTTGAAAGGGTTTCATGATATTTATCAACCTCAGGATCCGCCTTATCGCAGAGAAATTCCCATTTACAAACCATCCGACAGAATTGGTTCGGAAATTTTGAAAGTTGATCCAGCGAAAATTCTTTGTATTGTTGAAACCAATTTACCTGATGAAGTTTCCGATTTTGCGCCATTGGATGAGGTTACCCAGCAAATTGGCAACAATGTGGCTACTTTTCTGGCTGGTGAAATTCGTGCCGGAAGGCTACCCCATGATTTTTTACCTATTCAGTCCGGAGTAGGTAACATTGCCAATGCTTTACTGTTTTCTTTGGGTAAAAATGAAGAGATACCACCCTTCGAAATGTACACGGAAGTAATACAGGATGCCGTCATCGAATTGATGCTGGAAGGCAACATAAAATTTGCCAGTGGTTGCTCGTTGACAGTTACCGATGCGGTATTGCAAAAAATTTATCAAAATATTGATTTTTTCCGGGATAAATTGGTGCTGCGTCCACAGGAAATTTCCAATAATCCAGAAATGGTGCGTCGGTTGGGTTTGATTACAATCAATACGGCGCTTGAAGCCGATATTTTCGGAAATGTCAACAGCACGCACGTTCTTGGCACTAAAATGATGAATGGCATTGGCGGTTCTGCGGATTTTACACGTAACTCGTTTATTTCAATATTTACCACTCCTTCTACTGCCAAAAACGGAAATATCAGCAGCATTGTTCCGATGGTATCTCATGTGGATCATACCGAACATTCTGTGAATGTGCTGATTACTGAATATGGGATTGCCGATTTACGTGGAACAACGCCCAAAGAGCGAGCTGAAATCATTATCAAAAACTGTGTTGCACCTGAATATAAGCAAATGCTGCGCGATTATCTTGCCATTTCCGGATCAAGTCACACGCCCAACAATTTGAAAGCCTGTTTCGGCATGCACATTCAGCTCGAAAAAACGGGAAGCATGTTGGGAACCAACTGGGATGACTTCAAATAATTGATTTCGAGAGATTTTTCATAATTTTTTTGAGAAGAGGAACCTTTTTGTTAAAAGAAGGCTTCTCTTTTTCATTTTGCTGAAAGGGTAGAAAATTTTGCTGCTTCAAAAAAAATTTGAATTCAATCGTTTGAAATGAGAAAATTATTGATTTCCTTTGTAAAGTTTTTTATGAACTTGTTAATTTACTCGTATTCGGCATTGAGAAATAGCTTGTATTTTTTCTTTAAACTCTATTTTTGTCAGTGATTTTTCTCCTTTTTTATCAATTGTTTCTTAGCCATATTAATATCAAAACAATCATTATTTATGAAGCAATTTTTTAAGTACACACTTGCCACTATTTTGGGTGTAATTTTGGCCGGTATTATTTTGGTAGCCATTCTGTTTGGAATTGCCGGTGGAATAGCCGGACAAAAAAGTGCTCCAACAAAATTAAAACCTAATTCCGTTTATGAACTTAAATTGAATGGAGTTTTGGTAGAACGTTCGGAAGAAGACCCTTTCTCCATTGCCTTGGCACAAGCGATGGGAAATGAAGACAACCTCACCATTGGTTTGAACGATATTCTCAGTAATATTCAAAAAGCCAAAACAGATGAAAATATTGCCGGTATTTACCTCAATTTCGGTACTTTATCTGCCGGATATGCTTCCATGAAGGAAATACGGGATGCGCTGAAAGATTTTAAGAAATCCGGAAAATTTGTTGTGGCTTATGCCGACAATTATCTGCAACACGAATATTACCTCGCTTCGGTTGCCGACAAAATTTTTCTGAATCCACAGGGTATGCTCGATTGGAAAGGCTTGGCCTCTGAGATAACTTTTTATAAAAATACGCTTGACAAGCTGGGCATCGAAATGCAGGTAGTGAAAGTTGGAACTTTTAAATCGGCCGTTGAACCTTATGTTAACACCAAAATGAGCGACGCTAACCGCGAACAGGTTACCGTTTATCTCAATTCCATTTGGAATACATTGCTCTCGGAAGTTTCCGACAGTCGTAAAATTCCTTTTGAAAAATTAAATGTCTATGCGGATGAAATGCTGACTTTTCAACCTACAGAAAAAGCCAAGCAGTATGCTTTGGTCGATTCACTCGTATATCAGGATGAAATCGACTTCATTGTCAAAGGTTTTTTAAAGGATTCAACTGCCAACATAAATTATGTTGGGCATGAAGCCATGTGTAAAGTTCCCGATGCTACCAAATATGATCGAAACAAAATTGCAGTTCTTTATGCAGCCGGCGCAATTGACAACGGATCTGACGGAATTCAGTCAAAAAAATTGGTGAAAACCATCAACGAAATAGCAAAAGATAATTCAGTAAAAGCAGTTGTTTTCAGAGTAAATTCTCCGGGAGGAAGTGCTTACGGCTCCGAACAAATTTGGCATGCCTTAAGTCAGTTGAAGCAAAAGAAACCGTTAATCGTTTCAATGGGCGATTATGCCGCTTCAGGTGGTTATTATATTTCCTGCATAGCCGACAGCATTGTAGCCCAGCCAAATACCATTACGGGTTCTATTGGTATTTTTGGGCTTATCCCCAATATTGAAGGGTTAGACAAGAAAATAGGATTAACTTTTGACGGTGTAAAAACCAATAAAATGAGCGATGCAATAAGTATTAACCGTCCCTTCAGACCCGAAGAAAGAGATTTAATGCAGAATTATGTGAATCGGGGCTACGAATTGTTTGTAAAACGTTGTGCTGATGGAAGAAAAATGTCGGTTGAACAAATTAAAGCCATTGCTGAAGGACGCGTTTGGACAGGAAAAGATGCAATGGAAATCGGACTGGTGGACAAATTGGGAACAATAAACGATGCCATTTCTATGGCAGTGAAAAAAGCAAAGCTGACTTCCTACCAAATTAAGGAATTTCCTAAAATTGAGACTTTCAGCGAAAAACTACTGAAAGAATTGTCGGATGGAACGGAAACACGCATCGAAAAACTAAAATTGGGAGAACATTATCAAATGTTTAAAATGATAGAGCAGCTCGATAAAATGGATGGACTTCAGGCTCGTTTGCCTTATGAGTTGACAATCAGATAAATATTAGTTCCAATTTGTTTTTCGGAAGAGGTGAAACCAAAAATAGGTTTTGCCTCTTTTGCTTTTTAATATTTTGTTTAATAATAAATTGCACAAATAGTCAATAATTCTTCGTTTGGAATTTGAAAATGAGTAGCTATTCTGATTAAGCTTTGCTTTGCTTTACTCAACTTCAGCGATTCTAAAGGCATAATGTGAATTATCGATTTTCTTATGAATCACCGGGCTTTTTGAATTGAAATTGGATGGAGTAAGTATCGAAACAAAAAAATGTAAATTTTTTGTTTGAGTTCAAAAATTTTTTCAGAAGCCTTGCGTGGTGATACTCATTCTCAACTATCAAAATAATCTTTGAATTGTTTTTTAAATGTGCGAAGTATTTTTCTCAAAATCTTGACCTATAAAGTAGCAAATTATAAATCTGAGCCTTTTTGTATGATATTTGGTAGTGCTTTTCAATGGACTCTCTAAATATTAGCCAATCCATGTTGCGATGTTTGGGCACAGGTTTCTTCATTTCTTGTTACTATCAGCGATTTTCCTCATTCATTTTATACCCTCGTCCTAAAACCAACTAATTTCGAAAGATCTTTGGAGTAAGTTAAACTCCCGTTTAAGAAACTGAAAGGGAATTAATTTCTTTCTTCCATCAATTTTTTAAAAAACTCCCAAACTACAATGCCCCCGGCAATGCTTACGTTGAGGGAATGTTTGGTGCCGTATTGTAATATTTCAATGCAACCATCGCAGGCATCAACTACCGTTTGTTGAACGCCTTTCACTTCATTCCCCAATACAATGGCATATTTATTTGCCGGATTCAATTCAATGGAATTTAATGGTAAACTTTCACGTGCCTGTTCTATGGCAAAAATTGTATATCCCATCATTCGCAATTCTTCCAAGGCCTTATGCGTTTCTTCGAAATATTTCCATTCTACGGAATTTTCTGCTCCCAATGCCGTTTTGTGTAATTCGGCATTAGGGGGCGTACTGGTTATTCCGCATAAATAGACCGCCTGTACCAGAAAAGCATCTGCTGTGCGGAAAATTGAACCTACATTGTGAAGACTGCGAACATTATCGAGAACAACAATCAGCGGCGTTTTTTCTTTTTTTTTGAATTCCTCTACTGTCAAGCGATTCATTTCCGTAACTTTCAGCTTTTGCATTTTCTCAAACAAAAATTTTATTTTCGATTATTTATTTCAATTTTCGATTTTTCATAAAAATTTAATCAACGCTACAGCTCTCTCAATCAGTGTATCGTAGCCTCTTGCGGCATCTTCCGGCTTTAAGGCTATATTTATATCAGGGTCAATACCCCATTCAATATGTTGCATGTTGGCGTCGAACATGGGCGAAGTAGGCACTCTGACCATCCAACCGTTGGGAATTTCGCTTGAAAGGGGCATTCCGCCGCCGCCGCCTGTTTTGTCGCCTAAAATAATGGCATAAGGCGCTTTTCTCATTCTGTTGACGAAATCGTTGGTAGCACTGTAGGTCATGCGGTTGGTAAGAATCACAACCGGTCTCAACCATTGAACATTTTTGTTGGCAGGAGTAAACAATTTGATGGGCGTAGAAAAATCGGTATGCCCCGGACCGGTTTTATGGCAAAGATAACCGGTGAGCGTTTTTTCAGTAAAAAAGTAGGAAGCCAATTGTTCGGCTCCACTCATGTATCCGCCACCATTGTTTCGTACGTCCAGAATAATTCCCTTGCAATTGGAAAAATATTTGAATATGTAGCCAATGTTGGTATCGCTGAAATCGCTGGTGAAATCTCCATAATAAATGTACCCGATATTTCCATTATCGATTTTCTGATAACGCATTCCGCCGGCAATTCTATAGTTTTCACCTAAATAACGATCTGAATAAATAATATCCGAACTGAAATTTTCAGGATAATCGGTGTACCATTTCCAGTAACGGCTGACGTCAAAACCGGAATAAAGGTTTACGTGTCCATCCTTTAATTCTTCCAGCATTTTGCCAAGAAAATCAAAAAAATCCAAATCTGTTTTTATGTACGGAATCCTTTGATGATAAGCAGTGTAGATGGAATCCCAGTCAATATTTTTGTAATCGAGATAACAGTATTTGGTATCGATAATTTCCCATAAAGCATTAAAATTGCCTTCATAACTATTGGGTTGAATAACAGGTTCATCCATACACGAATGAAAAAGCATTCCGAGTAGTGAAAGCAAAATGATATGTTTTTTCATGAAAAAACTTGTTGATTAGTAGTTATAAGTGCTGTTGAAACCTGAAGGCGCCCGATTTTTTGTTCCTTCAAACTTGTAAAAATCGTAAATGTATCCGACATGAAAACTTAAATCGTTTCTTTTAAATATCATTTGATTGGCTTCAAACTTTAAATTTTCGTTTCTAAAACCAAAACGTAAAGTAGTGTGATTGAAAGGAATATCCAGCGATAGATTTTCAGTGAGCGACAGTTTGTTGTGTAATGAGGTGAAATGCAATGTATTAGAAAAATTTTGCAATTCAAAAATTTCATAATACGACGCTCCCTGTTCAGGTACAAACATCACTCCGATAAAAGGTGCCTGCATGGAAAATCCCAAACGGAGCATGCGTTTCGGTGTTCTGATACGATAAACAGCTTCCACTGAAAGATTCAGGTTGGTAGCAAGATCAATATTGAACGGATTATTCTGATTGCGACTATTGGTTTTTCCCATAAAGTCGAGATCCCAAAGACCTCCGGCAAGCAATAAGAGATTTTCACCTACATAAAAATGATGATGCATTCCCCAAGAAAAATTCATTCCCAAATACCACATTTCGCTCGTTTGAGCAGGGTTTTCCGTCAAACCAAAATTCATCTTGAAATGGTTTTCTTTTGAAAGACTGATATTTTCCGGAGAAACAAATTTTCTGTTGTCGTTTTCGTAACGAAATCCCGATCCGCTGTATTTCAATGGCGAAAGGTACGAATCCAACATGTTGATGGTAGAAAATCCAAAGCTGTTAGTGGAAGTTGTCAACGCTTTTTCGGATTGATTTGAACTTTGTGCATTTATCGAAAAACAGACAATAATTAAAATTCCAGCAATTAGAGAAGGCTTTATTAAGCCGAATCTACATGAAGAGTGTTTAATCATATTTTTTTGTTTGAGGAAAATACCTGTATTTTGTATCATGTGCGTTGATAAATATCTGTTTCGTTAATTTTCAGAATGAATTTAGCGAATTAATAAACTTTTTTATCGGCTTGAATCAACAAAAATATAAAAAAAGCTGTAATTTTGCATTTCTTTCAGGGAATCTTTTAAACTTGAAAATATTTTTTTCACCGAGAAAAGGTTTTGTTTTGGATAAAAAAATCGAATTACGATTTGAAGGAATGATAACTAAAATAATGTTGATATGCTTTCACAAGAAGATGTTTTCAAAAAACTGATTGCTCATTGCAAGGAATATGGTTTTGTTTTTCCGTCGAGCGAAATTTACGACGGATTGAGTGCTGTTTATGACTATGGACAAAATGGTGTAGAACTTAAAAACAATATCAAAAAATATTGGTGGGACAGTATGGTCTTGCTTCACGAAAATGTAGTGGGTATCGATGCGGCTATTTTTATGCATCCCACAACGTGGAAAGCTTCGGGACATGTGGATGCTTTCAATGATCCGCTGATTGACAACAAAGACAGTAAAAAGCGTTATCGTGCCGATGTGCTCATAGAGGAATTGATAGCCAAATATGATGAAAAAATCGAAAAGGAAGTGGAAAAAGCAGCCAAACGATTTGGCGAAAATTTCGATGAAAACCTCTTTCGGGCTACCAATGAGCGGGTGAAGGAGCATCAGGCAAAACGTGATGAAATCCATCGCCGATATGTTAAATCTTTAAACGATAACGATTTGGCAGAATTGCGAGCAATTATTATCGACAATGAAATTGTTTGTCCGGTAAGTGGAACAAAAAACTGGACGGAAGTGCGCCAGTTTAATCTGATGTTCACTACCGAAATGGGTTCCAATGCCGACAGTGCCATGAAAATTTATTTACGTCCAGAAACGGCACAAGGAATTTTTGTTAATTTTCTGAATGTCCAGAAAACCGGAAGGATGAAAATTCCCTTTGGTATTGCACAAATAGGAAAAGCCTTCCGAAATGAAATTGTGGCGCGTCAGTTTATTTTCCGAATGCGGGAATTCGAGCAAATGGAAATGCAGTTTTTTGTTCGGCCGGGTGAGGAAATGAAATGGTTTGAATATTGGAAAGCATATCGAATGAAATGGCACAAAGCTTTGGGCTTGGGCGATCACAAATATCGTTTTCACGACCACGACAAGCTGGCACATTACGCCAATGCCGCTACCGATATTGAATTTGAATTGCCTTTTGGTTTTAAAGAAATTGAAGGGATTCATTCCCGTACCGATTTCGATTTGAAAAATCACGAAAAATATTCGGGGAAAAATTTGAAATACTACGATGCGGAATTGAAAGAATCTTATACTCCCTACGTGATTGAAACCTCTATCGGAGTGGACAGAACATTTCTTTCCATTATGGCTTCTGCTTATACAGAGGAAAAACTCGAAGATGGTGAAACGCGTGTGGTGTTAAAACTTCCGCCGGTATTGGCTCCCGTAAAAATCGGAATTTTTCCGTTAATTAAAAAAGATGGACTGCCTGAGGTGGCACATAAAATTTTTGAAGATTTGAAATTCGATTTTAAATGTTTTTATGACGACAAAGATTCCATTGGAAAGCGATATCGTCGTCAGGATGCAATTGGGACACCATTCTGTATTACAGTTGATCATCAAACGCTCGAAGATGAAACCGTTACCATTCGTTATCGGGATTCCATGAAACAGGAACGTGTAAAAATCGAAGCATTATCTGCTATTCTGAACGAAAAAGTCAGTATGAAAAACCTCTTGAAACAACTGTAAAAACGGATTAAAGGTTAATTTCATCAGAATATAATTTATTTTTATGTTCTGAGGAATCCACATGTCTGAAATTATATTCCTTCGTGTTTGTGTATGTAATACCTGTGGGTTTATTAAAAAATTATTTGATTTTCTACATTAAAGCCACGATAAGGTAGTAAAATCTTGAAGAAAAGTTTTTTCCATATTTTTTTAAAATCGATGAACCCCATTTGTATTCAGTAGGTTTTTGGTACACAAACCAACTTGTTTGATAGACGACTTTAATTCTTTGAAAAAAATCTTAAGTTTGTTAGAACATCAACGAATTATGAAATGGAACTTGCAGTTGAATTTTATTTTCTGGTTGCTTCTGTTCTTCTTATTTTAAGTATTGTAGCCGGTAAAACGGGTTATCGTTTTGGAGTCCCGGCGTTGTTGCTTTTTTTGCTTATAGGTATTCTTGCCGGAAGCGATGGATTGGGGATAGAGTTTAATTCTCCCAAACAAGCTCAGCTGGTTGGGGTGGTGGCTTTGAATATTATTTTATTTTCCGGCGGTATGGATACCCGTTTTTCGGAAATAAAACCAGTTCTTTGGCAAGGCATCATTCTGTCCACTTTTGGCGTATTGCTGACTGCATTTATTACAGGATCTTTCATCTACTGGTTGACAAATCATCTTTTCACTGCCATTACTTTCAGCTTTTTGGAGTCGATGCTCTTGGGCAGCATCATGTCTTCTACCGATTCAGCTTCGGTTTTTTCTATTCTGCGTTCCAAAAAATTGGCCATCAAACACAACTTGCGTCCTTTGCTTGAGCTGGAAAGCGGTAGCAATGACCCTATTGCTTATCTGTTGATGATTATTTTCATACAACTTTTACAATCTTCCGATATTAGTTCAGGTGAAGTAGTAGCCTTTTTCTTTCGTCAATTTATCATTGGCGCGATTTGTGGGTATATCTTATCGAAAATGGTCATTTTCATTATCAATCGGATTCGATTGGATTATGAAGGATTATATTCTGTACTCTTACTTTCGTTTCTGTTTTTTCTTTACAGTTTTACTTCTATTTTGGGCGGAAACGGTTATCTGGCTGTATATATTGGAGGGCTTTTTATTGGCAATCAGCGATTTGTTCACAAAAAAAGCAGCCTTAAATTTTTTGATGGACTAACATGGCTGTTTCAAATAATCATGTTCCTAACGCTTGGGCTTTTGGTCAATCCTCATGAACTTCTTCCCATAGCTGGAGCAGGGATATTAATTGGATTGTTCATGATTGTAATTTCGCGTCCCATTTCGGTTTTTATTCTACTTTCTCCTTTCAGAAAGATAAATTTTAAAAGTAAACTTTTTGTTTCATGGGTCGGGTTGAGAGGCGCTGTACCGATAATTTTTGCTACTTATCCCTTGATGAGTGGAATACCGCAAGCCAGAATGATGTTCAACATAGTTTTTTTCATCACAATTCTTTCGTTGGTGCTTCAAGGTTCTACCATTCCTTTTGTTGCACGTCTGCTGAAATTATCCATGCCTTCCAAAGATAAACCCAAGTTGAAGGAATTTGACATAGATTTGCCTGAGGATATTAAATCGGCCATAAGCGAAATCACTGTTACCGAAGAAATGTTGCAAAAAGGTCGTAAACTGATGGATATCACCTTGCCCGATCAAACGCTGGCAGTAATGATTAAGCGGAACGATCATTTTTTTGTTCCTCGAGGAAATACCAAACTGGAAATCGGAGATACGGTACTGTTGATTGCCGATAATGACGAAATCATGAAAGAAACATTCAAGAAACTGGGTGTAGACAAGGAGTTTTAGAAAAGTTTCTTCATTCCTGATATTTTTTCATTTCTCTTTATCTTTTGCTTGTAGAGCATGATAAATGAAAGGATAAATTCTGCAGGCTACACAGTAATTAAATGCCGATTCCAACAAAGCAAAGACAAAAAATACGGCTGCAAGGGCAATGCTAATGGATGGTAACTTCAGCCAGAAAAACAGAATCGTGATGAGGCTGAAAAAGCTGCCAATGCGCGCTGCAAAAATTTTTGGTCCGGCATTGATTAATTTTGATTCGACATGCAACTTTTTTAATATCCATTTTGACGTCTTTGACAAAATACTCCATTCGGGTCGTTCTATAGCTCGAGCAGTGAAATCAAGCAACAGGAAAACTACCGGGACAATATTTGAAGTTACAAAATAAGACAGTAATAACACAACTGTAAACCCGGCATTCAATCGGGCAATGTTCTCATCGGTGATTTTATTTGTAATCGGGCAAAATATTTCAACTTTCATGATGTTTTTTTATTAGAATTTATACAGCAAAATTACTTCTCTTTCAACTGCACGTAAATACCATTGAAAATGTATTTTATCTACCACAATTTAGGTACAGCATCCGACAGAGGATTGCTGCAATCGAAAAAAATTCGTTTGATTGTCAAGATAAAAAAGTGTAAATTTGCAACTTCAAAAAATAGTTATGAGCAATGATGAAATGGTGCTGCGCACCGAACATTTGGTAAAACGTTACGGCAAAAGAACCGTAGTAGATGATGTTTCCATTGAAGTTCGGCAAGGTGAAATTGTAGGTTTGTTGGGACCGAATGGTGCCGGCAAAACGACTACTTTTTACATGGTTGTGGGATTGGTAACGCCTAACGCCGGTAAAATTTTCTTAAACGACATCGATATAACAAAATATCCTGTTTATAAACGCGCACAAAGCGGTATCGGATATTTGGCCCAAGAACCTTCCGTTTTCAGAAAAATGACGGTAGAAGACAATATTAAATCGGTGCTGGAAATGACAAAATTCACTAAAGAATATCAGAAAAAAAAATTGGAAACATTGATAGAAGAATTTAATCTGGAACATGTGAGAAAAAACATTGGTGACCGTTTGTCGGGTGGGGAGCGGAGAAGAACCGAAATAGCACGCTGTTTGGCTATTGAACCGCGTTTTATTTTGCTTGACGAGCCGTTTGCCGGAGTTGATCCTATTGCTGTTCAGGATATTCAGGATATTGTTTGGAAATTGAAGGATAAAAACATAGGTATTCTGATAACCGATCACAATGTAGATGAAACATTGGCCATCACCGATCGTGCCTATATGCTTTTCGATGGGCGAATCATGTTTCAGGGCTCTGCTCTTGAATTGTCCGAAAATCCGATTGTCCGTGAAAAATATCTGGGACGCGATTTCGAATTGAAAAAGAAAACAAAAGTTTAAATTTTCTGGTTCAAGCGTTAAAGCAAAAAATGCCAAAAGATTTTTTCTTTTTTTGAAAAATCAATCATGCCAAAAGCAACGTTTACTATTCTGGGTTGTGGTTCGGCTTTGCCTACCAAAAAAAATTTTCCAAGTTCTTTTTTGCTCGACTTGCGCGAAAAGCAGTTTTTGATTGATTGCGGAGAAGGTGCTCAAATCAGACTTCGACAAATGGGACTGAAAACCAATCGCTTGGGACACATTTTTATTTCTCATCTGCATGGTGATCATTGTCTGGGTTTGTTGGGACTGATTTCTTCTTTTTCCATGTTACATCGTACAGCCGATCTACATATTCATGCTCATCCCGACTTGGAAAAAATAATGGACGTTCCTTTGCACTATTTTTCTGCTGAAACCCCCTTTCAATTGTTTTTCCATCCATTCAATCCACAAGTGAACGAACTGATTTATGAGGATCGTACGGTAAAAGTTTCGACCATCCCGCTGAAGCACAAGGTGCCAACTTGTGGTTTTCTGTTTGAAGAAAAACCGCTCGAAAGACATTTGATACGAGAAATGATCGATTTCTACCGTATCCCTGTTTCGCAGTTGCATAAAATCAAGCAGGGAGAGGATTTTGTTACGGAAGATGGGGAAGTTGTTCCGAATGAGCGACTAACTTATGAAAATGTCCCTCCCAAGCGTTTTGCCTATTGTTCTGATACGGCTTACGACGAAAGTATTGTGCCCATTATTCGTCAGGTAGATTGTCTGTATCATGAAGCTACTTTTTTGGAAGAAGATATAGTGAGGGCAGATAAGACGCTTCATTCCACAGCACTTCAGGCAGCCGAAATTGCAAAAAAAGCCGAAGTGGGGAAATTGATTATCGGACATTATTCAGCGCGTTATGCTGACCAGTCTGTGCTTTTGAATGAAGCTGCTTCCGTTTTTCAACAGGTTATTGCAGGGCAGGATATGGGCGTGTATGAAATATAAAGGGAAAGCTCGAATGTAAAATGATTATCGATTTATGGGAAAAATGCGAATTGATATTATTTCTGCTGTTCCACAATTGTTGGAAAGTCCATTGAATCATTCCATTGTAAAAAGAGCACAGGAAAAGCATTTGGTGGAGATTTTCGTACACAATTTGCACGATTACAGTTACGATAAACGACGAAATGTTGACGACTATGCTTTTGGTTTCAGTGCCGGAATGGTATTGAGAATTGAACCTATCGATCGAGTAATTTCAAAACTCAAGCAAGAAAGAAATTATGATGAGATTATTTACACTTCGCCTGATGGAGAAATGTTTAATCAAAAAATTGCCAATCAGCTTTCTCTATGTGAAAATATCATCATTCTTTGCGGTCATTATAAGGGTGTTGATCAGCGGGTGCGCGATCATTTGATTACACGCGAAATCAGTGTGGGAGATTATGTGCTCACAGGGGGTGAACTTCCTGCAGCCATCATGACTGATGCTATTGTCCGTCTGTTGCCGGGTGCTATTGGAGATGAAACTTCGGCTTTGCTTGATTCGTTTCAGGACAACTTGTTGGCGCCGCCGGTTTATACTCGTCCGGCAGATTATAAAGGTTGGAAAGTTCCGGATGTTTTGCTATCGGGTCATGAAGCCAATATCCGACAATGGCTACACGCACAGTCGGTAGAACGAACGCGGCGACGTCGTCCCGATTTGCTGGAGGAATAAATTTTCTCATTATGATAAAAAGCTCCTGATGAAAAAATGCTTTCAACAAGAGCTTTTTTTAACACAATCTAACCATATTTTTTCTTAAGAGAAAAAAATTCCTCCATTAATATCAATGTTAGTTCCTGTGATATAATCGGAATCATCCGAAACAAGGAACAATACAAGGTCGGCTATATCGCCGGCATCGCCTTCCCGTCGAAGCGGATATATTGCTTTCATTTTTTCCCTGTTTTCCGGAGTATTAAATCTGTCATGGAAAGAAGTAGCTATTGTACCCGGAGCAACAGCATTCACACGAATACCTTTTGGTCCCAATTCCTTAGCCATGGAACGAGTGAAAGTCATGACAGCACCTTTTGCCGAGGCATACATGGAAGCTCCTTGTCCGCCACCGTCTCTGGCTGCGAGTGACGAAAAATTCACAATCGCGCCGCCATTTGTCATATGGGGAACAACTTCGCGGGTACAAAGCCAGCAACTTTTCATGTTCACATCCATTAAAAGATTATACCATGCTTCATCTTGCTCGGTGATTTCTTTTCTTCCACAAATACCGCCAACTACGTTGACCAGTATGTCAATTCTATTTCCAAAAGCAGCTATACCGGCATCAAATAATTTTTTTACTTCCTCTGCTTTTGTCATGTCGCCTTGAACGATAATACCTTCACCACCATTTTCCTGTATCATTTTCAAAGTTTCTTTAGCATCTTCGAGATTGTCAAAATAATTGACAACAACTTTTGCACCTTCAGAAGCCAATTTAATTGATACTGCTCTTCCTAAATCCCTAGCTCCACCAGTTACGATGGCAACTTTTCCTTTTAATTTCATAATTATAATATTTTTAATTGATTATTTTATGTGTTCTATTTTTCCTACCGTTAAAAATATTGATCCTAACGACAACGGTACCAACGCCGCCAGCAAACCAAAAAGTAATGGCCAACTGGTAATTTGTGCAGAAAATAAAATGGCCAAAATGGTTCCGAGTACGGCTGCTGCTCCACCCAATCCTGCTAAAGAACCAACTGATGGCCCACTGTGTAAATCACTTGGAATAGTTTGAATGTTGGTCATTGTAAATTGGAAGCCACCCAATACAAATGCCATTAAAACGACTGCCAATATTGCATTGGAAGCCAATACAGAAGCTATTACGGAAGGAATAATTATTAATCCTCCAACTATCATTGCTATTTTTCTGGCCTTGTCAACGGTTTTTCCGCTGCGGATTAGGTAACCTGAGAACCAACCACCGGTTAGACTTCCTATCATGGCTCCAAAATAGGGCACCCATGCAGAAAAAGCCAGTTCCGTGATATTCAGATTGAATTGTTCAACCAAATAAAGTGGAAGATACGTTACAAACATCCACCAGATGGGATCGAGAAAAAAACGACCTAAAATAACGGAATAATTCTTTTTATTTGATAGTAATTCTTTCCAACTTTTCCCTTTTTCGTTTACGTGTTGAGCTTCGGGCTGGCCGGTAAGAATGTATTCACGTTCTTTTTCCGTAATCCAGGGATGATCTTTTGGTCCTTTTTTGTTGATTATCAGCCAGGGAATAATCCAGATAAGTCCTAAAGAACCAACAATCAGGAAAGTAAGTCTCCATCCCAGCAACAAGTAAAGCATTAAAATTATGATAGGAGCAAGGATTGAACCGGCTGAAGCTGCTGCATTAAAAAGTCCCTGTGCAAAAGCTCTTTCTTTTTGAGGGAACCACTCGGCATTGCTTTTTACTGCCCCGGGCCACGGGCCAGCTTCCCCCAATCCAAGCATCATTCTGAAAGCGGTAAGTGAAAATTTTCCTTTTGCCAAAGAAGTTAGCGCATCTGCCATTCCCCAGATAGCAGCTGATATGACAAAGCCCTTTCGCGTACCAATTTTGTCGTACATTTTACCCGAAAACAACTGGCTAATACCATAGGCAATCATAAAAAATATGGTAATAGTTCCTAAAATTCCTTTAGCTTTCTTTGATGCTTCATCAGGTGTGGTATTTTTATCGATGATGCCTAAATCATAAGCTATCCCTTCTCTGTTCACCACTACTTTTTTATCTTTTTTCTCCAATAAGTGAGATGAAATCACTTCTGCTGTTTCTCCCTTTTTGTTTTTCAGCAAATAACTGTTTTTTTCTTTCAAAAAAACGGCTTCGTAATTTTTAGTGTTGGTTGAAAACTGATCAACTATGGAATATTCGACATTCGTTACCCACATGTAATTCAATGTACCTCTATCCAGATAGTTAATGATGGTTATGACCATAATTAATCCAATAATCCACCAACGCAATCCTTTGATTTTCATATATTTATATTTTTAAGAAATCCATCCTCATTGGGCTGAAAACATCGATCAAAATTCCATCTTCCAGACATATTGCTCCGTGTGGAGCGTCGGGTTCGATATAAAAGCCGTCTCCAGCCTCCAAAATCTGTTTTTCGCCATTTATCGAAACTTCAAATTTGCCACTGGCTACATAAGTAGTTTGTGAATGAAAGTGCTCATGAATATAACCGACCGCTCCTTTTTTAAAATGGACTTTTACCATCATGATTTGACCATCGTATCCCAAAATTTGTCTTGAAATACCTTCACCAGTGATTTCCGGTTTAATTTGCGACGCATGTAAAAAATTTAAACTTCTTGTTTTCATATCTGTGTAATTTATTTTGTTAATTCTGTGAAGTAATAATTGCCTCTGAATTCAACTGTTTGGTTATCTATTTTTATTGAATGCTCCCTGTCTTTATTAAAATCTTTATTCAGCGCAATCAGAAGAAATGTATTGTTTTCAACAGTTGATATTTTTACTGCCGAATATTCGTCATTATCAGCATAAAGTTCAGCATTTTTTATTGAGGTTTCAAAATTTTCTGTAATTTCCTTGTTTTCATCATAAAACCCATGTGGCTCAACTACTGAGACAAATGTGTGTTTTTTTACCATAGGTTGGCGCATCATAAATGCAGTTTCATTTCTGAGATTAAAATTTGGGTCACCAGCTCCTGTACGTGTCATCAGATATTCTGTGTTTGAATTACCTAATGTCGTAATCGTATAAAATCTATTTCCTTCAACCCACGTAAACTGAGTAACCGGTTTTTCGTTTTTCCCGATTGCCTCAACCCAAAGATGTTGATAACCATTTTTCGTTCCCAATGGATTTAATTGAGCAGTAAATTTTTGATATTGAATATTGGTAGAAATCATTTGACCTCTATAGTAAAAAGGGAAATCAAGTGTATGTGTAGAGTCGGAGATGATTCTAAAAATATCTATGACAATTGGATACGAAAATGTTTTGTTCTCGATTACAGCTACAGTTCGCTGCATTTTCACATTTTTATAGGCATTGTTTTCGCAGCCGGAAATGATTTGTATTTGATTACTTGAAAAGTCATAATATTGAATATCTGAATGATGAAGAGAGGAAACTTTAATATTGCCATTAAAATTACTTGTTTCATCTACTGTTACGGTATTATGGGCAATGGTTTGTGCAGCCCAGGAATGATTTTCTTTTGCATAATTTCCACCGCTTTTCGGTTCTATATTCAGAAAGCGGACAGCGCCATAATCGGTTAAAACGAAATTTCCTCCATCATACATAGAAATGGACAGTTTATCGTAATGACCATGTGATAATCCATGAGAAGTTGCTTTGAAGGTAAGACACATTTGTGTTTTATCTTTTTTCCCTGCTCTGATAATGCCTAATGCTCCTTCATCGCCATTAGCTCCATCTCGCAAAAGAACTGAGTGAAACTGTAAAGGTTCATATTTCACAATATTCAGCGACTTTGCTGTAGCAATGCCCGCATCCGATACGATGAATGATTTTTGCTGTTGTGCAATATCAAGTAGAAAAGTATTTTTTGGATTATTTTTATAGGCAATATCGACTGCGTAAACTATTTCTTGTGTTTTATAATTTTTTTTTAAAGCATCGTTCAAATAGAAAATATTTCCATTATAAGCACACTGAATCAAAGTATTGGTTGCTTTTAACAAAACACTGTCTCTATAACTAAAAATTTTCAATTCGGGCTGATTGTTTTCAATCACTTGAGCAAAAACCATAAATGGCCAAATAGCATAACGTTGATAATAAGGTCCTTCTGTATAATAGCCATCTGGCGAAAATAATACATCCAACTGACGTATAAATCCTGATTTATTGTCTTTGTTAGAACCATAAAGGGCTTTTTCAACCAGATTTTTATCACCCATAACATATCCGATCATACCTACCGAAGCTGTAGCCCATGTGCCGTGGTTGTGCATTTTGTTGAAAACCTCATTGTTGGCCGGACTCCCGTTCGAGATAAATTCTGCCATAGGGCGAAAGAGATTTTTTTCAAGGTTTGTCTTTTGAGAGGAATTTAGATAATCGTAAATGCAATCGTAAGCGAGAGCAGTATGGAATAGCCAGACACAATCGTTCAGCAATTGCCAGAATATTTTACCCGGTGTTTCTGATCTTTTGGATGGATGCAATCCTAAAGTAGGATATAATTCTGCATATTTCATCAGCATTTTCCGAACAAATTCAGCATATTCGCTTTTACCCGAAATTTGGTACATCGTTCCGGCTGCATTCATTTCATAGTAATTATTCTTGTGCTTTTCGTGTGTATATCCACCACCTTCATTCAATGGCAACGGAACAATAATTTCGGAATTCAATGCTTTATCGGCGATCGCTTTTAATTCGTTTACCGACTTGTCAAAGTTGGCATATTTTCCCAGTGATGCTTGTATTTCTTTTACTCCCTGCTTAGTCAGCAGCAGATTCGGATGTTGACCCGAAGCTGATATTAAAGCAGATAGACCAATGAATATCAATGAAGAAAAAATTTTTTTAGCTGTTTTGTTGTTTTTTTTCATAACGAAATAGATTGGTCGACCAATTAGTGTCGACAAAATTACTGTTTTAATTGCAGTATCCAAATTTTTTTAAATATTTTAATTCCTCTTGTGTTTTACTTCTTCAAAAAATAATTTTTTCGGTGTATTGTTTGTTCGGAGTTTTAAACACCATCAAGTAAATCCCTTTTTCTAAGGTTTTGGTAATAAGTTGTGTGTTAAGTGGAACCAACCAATTTAACAATACTTTTCCCGACATATCGACCAAATATAGTTTTCCAGTCTCAAAACTATTGAAAATTATCTGATGTTGTTGGATAAGCCATGTAAATGGCTTGAATGAAGTATTGGTATTTTTTATACCAGTGTTTGAGTTATTATAAAAAGAAGCACCTACTAAAGTTTTAACCGGCATGGATGAAGAAACTATACCATTTATTTCGCTTGCACCCGGCAATTTTGCGGTGCTGTTTCTTTCTCTGCCTCTTATATCGTTGATGATTTCTGGGTAATCGGCCGTTACATAATTTACCAATTCCGAACCTATTGATGGCTCATACATGGGAATAGGAGTACTTACAGGAATCATTTTTGCATCTTTACCTGTTATTACTTGATTTTCGTCATAAGTAAAATTTGTGTATCGTCCAATATTCATCAAATTGTTTGACCAAGTTACATCCATTCCAGTTGCATTTGTCAAATCAATGCTTACGTTGTAATACGATGAAGAGGTATTATAAACGTGGTTGTTGGCAATGACCGTTCCGATTGGAGGCATAGTCAGTGATGAGCTGCTGTTGTAATTGATTCTGAAAGCCTGTGAGCAGTTGACGAAAGTATTGAAAACTACGGTTGCATTTTTTACTTGAAAATATTCGTTCAGTGCCGAATTTTCTTTTCCACGAACAATGCAAAGTGCTGCCCGATAATTTGTACCACGCAAATTTTCAAAATAATTATTATAAACGTTGTGATTTTCTCCAATAATTCTTACCCCTCCGGTATTAGAAATTCCATTGCCAAAAAAGTAATTTCCTTTCACGGTACATCCATTCCCATGACGTAATGTAAGCATACCTTTGCATTCGTAAAAAAGATTGTTATAATACGTATTTCCACACGATTTATTGGAAATCGTTTCAATTTCGCCATTACAATGTTCAAAAAAATTATTCTTGACTGTTACTGCGGCCGTTGTCATTGAGGTAGAGCTATCGCCTATGCGAATGATTTCCTGTCCGTTCAGTTCGTTGCCATTCGCATCGAGATTGGCATTTCGATGCCCAAAATAATTCTCTGAAATTTCATGATTCACTGTTATTCCACTGGTAAGCCAAACTACCATTAAAGTTCCGGAATTGGTCTTATTTACAAATGAACAATGATCCACTTTATTGTTTTTTCCATAAATAGAAACCCATTTGCTGTCAACGGTACTGTCTAAAGGATTATAATTTTCTATGGCTGTATTCGTTAGTCTGCAATTTTCGGCAAGTTGAGAAGAAGAGGTTCTGAATGAAATAACATCCGAACCACTCAAGTTTCCATCTTTGAAATAAAGTCCGCTGACAACTATGTATTTACCGGAAAATTGGAGTTTTGAAGTTCCGTTCAAAATTACGTTACCAGGAGTTTCTGCCATCAGTGCAATTGGTTGCGATTCATTCCCGGTACCTCTGAAAGATATGGATTGATTGGTCCATGTGCCGTTTTTCATAACAATCGTGTCTCCCGCCGACCAACTGCCATTGTTGATTTCCGAAGCTGAAGTAACCGTCGTTTGTCGAGCATTTACGATGGTAAAACTCATAAAGAAAGTTATTAGTAAAAATAGTCTGCCGCTTGGGTTCGATGAAGTTAAAATCATAAAATTTTTTTAAATAGGGAAAACAGATTGTTTTTTTCTGTTTTCCCTGATAAAATGGTTAAGCAATGGGAAAAAATTAAATATCCATAGAATTAAACTCAATTCAAAGAAATTTTTGATACAGCCGTATGTCCATCAATACCGTTAAACCGAGCGATATATAAACCTTTTGACAGGTTGGTCGTCAAGCAGCCATCCGTTTGGGCTGAAATTAATTCTGCTCCGGCAAGATTGAATATTTTTATTGTTCCTCTTGTGTTGGTCAGAATATTTTTACCGCTGGTCCAAATGGTAGCGCTACTATTTTTGGGTGTATTGACAGCATTGGCGCCTTCCACAAGAACTTTATCCCATGATTTTCCAACCCGTATGCCACCAATTTGAGCACTAATTCCTCGCTGGCGCAGATTGATTCCCAAGCCGGCAGTGGCACTATAATCTGTTTGAGTATCTATAGCAACCAACTTGTTGGTTTGTTCAGCTTCCGATTTTGTTAAATCCGGATTGATGTACAGCGTAATTTTGTCATTGCTATCACCTGCGATTGTTTCATAAACTAAAACAAATAAATGATTTACATCGGGATACAAAGTTAATCCCGGAATAGAAGTAGACTCTACATAATCAGCAGCAGTAGAAGAATTCTTTGTAACAGCTACAAAAAGTTCTGAGCCATCTGCACTTACTTTTGCAAAAACTCTTCCACGTGTCATACTGGAAGTTTTTGAACCTTCATAAGTAAAAAAATCGCGGTAAGAGCGATAGCTGTGGCTGGAAATATTGGCCAAAAATGCCGTGTAGATTTTTTCTCCAACTACTGCTTTCAAAGTATCGCTCCCAAATTTTACAATTTTTGTAGAGATTCTTTGTGTAGCGCTTGTTGCACCCACTGCAGAATCCAATACTGCTACATTACCAATATTAGAACCTGCATAACCGGTGTAAAACAAAGCCCCCTCAGCAATTTTGGGACTCACACCGTAAGCTTCTGAAGATTTAGGAGAAACATGCCAATCATTATATCCTTCCAAATTACCACCAATAGGCGCAGTTTGAAAGTATTCCGTAAAGATTTGTGCATTTGCCGTAAAAATGGCAACACAGAACGAAAGAAGTAAAATTAACTTTTTCATAATGCAAAAAATTTAAAGTGAAACATTATTATTTAATAAATCAAAAAATTCAAGTCTTTTCCGTTATCCGGCAAATATTTAGAATAAAAATTTTTATAATTATCTGTTCCCATCAGAATATCGACTCTTTTCAATACCCAGCAAAAGTCTATTTGAACTTTATCCCACTCTTCAATTTGCTGATAGGGAAATTCAGTAGGAGATTTTCCTAAATAAGGGAGCAAAAATTCTATTGCCTTTGTGATACTTCTTCCATCGTTAGAAATAGCATGAAAAATATCTTGATTCATGGATTTTGCTATGAAAGCCATATCCATAAAATGGGTCAGATTATATACCGAATAACCAAATGCTTTTGTTCGTTGTAATTCTAAGGGTTGTGCACCATTGGGCTCTATTTGGGAGAAAATCCTTCTTTCCGGAAAAGTTTTTACAAATTTGTCCGCAACTTCGTTATTTTCTGTAAATAAAGCATATCTCACTACTTGCACATCAAAAGCAGTTCCATGATTGTTTTTGGCATTATATTCTTCCTGTCCTATTTCGGAAGTCAACATCCAGTTCAAGTACGACGAAAACCAATCTTTCAAAGCTGTTTGATCTTCCTTCGGAAACTTTTTGGAAGATTTCAGCAATTCAACCGCATCGAGCATTTCGACAAATGAATAACTGTCCAAGACACCTTCTCCGCGCCCCTTTCCATTGTTGCGTCCCGGAATGGTTTGCCCGAATTCCATGTTCGGATTCATTCTTGTTTTTTTATCGAGAAACCATTTTTTTAAATTCTCCACTGCTTTTTGGGCATATTCATCATTATTCGTAAGATGATAGGCAAGCGAAAGAATCATGACACTTCGAGCCATTTTGGAAAGCGAAGTTCGATCGAGTTTTTCTATTTCAGGATTGGAAACGCCGTCTTTACGAATGTATGGCAATCCGTCTTTTGTGTCGGGATTAGGCCACCAATAACGTCCCAGGCTCATATAGTCATGTTTGTCTCCACTTGCCGGAGTTAATGGTTTATCCATTACAGTAGCAATCGTTGTAGTCAGATGTTTGTCGGCTTCCTTTATAACTGCTTTCACAACTTCCGAATTGGTATTTTTAGCACTGTTTATTTGATTCAAATTCCAAATTCTCGGCTGAGCCTGTAAATTCGACACTGAAAGCAAAATCGGCAATCCTATCAAACAAGAAATGTACTTTTTCATCGTATTATTATTTTTGAAACAAATTTATCTTTTTCTGTTTCAACAGCTATAATGTAAATATCTTTATCAGGTAAAACAATATTTTTATCGTTTGTTTTTATAATATTTTTTCCACTATAATCATATACATTTGTCAATGTTTTTGCTTCAATAAGAATAGATAAATTTCTGCCTGAAATAGAAAAAACAGTATTTTTGTTTCCGTCAATATTTTTCACTCCATTTGTTTGATTATTTTCAACTTCAGTTAGAAATGCCTTAATCTCATTTTCCATTTGAGTATTGTAAGCATCCGGAAAACCTCCATGGCCTCCACCCGGAACTGTTGTAAACTGATTCTTTACTCCCGCTGCCTCCAAAGCGTTATGCAATGTAACCGACTGACTGTAAGGAACCGTAGGATCGGCATCACCGTGAATAATGTAAGTCGGCGGTGTGTTTGCATTCACATAATTAATCGGCGAAATGGAATTGATAAAATTTTGATCCGTGGAATGCGGGCCTAACCAATTGACCAACGAAGTATAAAACATGAAATTATTCAAATCGGCGGGTCCATATTTATCGATTACAGCCATTATTTTATAATTTCCTCCATAAAGCACACAATCGTTATCGTATAACGG
>Ga0228535_1001146_pt1 | contig 47710 bp, 38 predicted proteins | sample SJ1metagenome_FD_168457 | JGI IMG/M metagenome (GOLD analysis project Ga0228535, IMG submission 168457) | Enriched culture of PCE-dechlorinating microbial communities from Ithaca, New York, USA - SJ1 | ecosystem: Engineered > Modeled > Simulated communities (microbial... > Unclassified | place... | reverse complement strand
CAGCGTGCTTGGTCAACATAGCTGAAGCAGCTTTCTCGCCATCACCTGCAAAGTCAGGTCCGGCAATCCCCTGCTCTTCTACAATTTCAATTTCAGGGTAGTTATCAGCAATAGTTTTCTTGAAGGCCTCATAACGCTGGCGGGTTACGAAGAAATCAGCTTCGTGATAGATAATGCCAATCTTACCAGCGCCACCAACGTATTTTGCCATCAAATGGGCTGCTGCAACGCCATTGCCATAGTTGTCTGCAGAGACAACAGAGACATAATCTTTACCTTGCTCCAGGTTTGCAGCGATGTTGTCCATAAACACAATTTGTACGCCTTGGTCAGCTGCCGCCTTATATGCAGCAGAGGTAGCCACAGGATCAACCGGGATTGACACAATGATGTTGGGATTCTTGGCTAATACTGTTTCGATGTCAGCAACCTGTTTTTCAGTTTTGAAATTTGCATCGGTAATAGCGATCACTTCGATGCCCATTTTTTCAAACTGATATTGCAAGCCTGCAACCTGTGCAGTTGACCAATCATTGCCGGCATAATGAAGAACGATTGCAGCCGTAGCATTCATGGCCTTAATCTGCTCCAGTTCTTCATCGGTCAAAGTGACCTCACTGGCAGGGGTTGGAGACTCACCGGACGGGCCAGTGGAAAACACCTTTCCTTCCATGGCGGCAAGGGCTGCTGCGAAATCATATGTGACTTCTTCGCCAGCAGGTTCTTCAGGGGCTTCCACGGCCGGAGCCTGAGTGGCTGGGGCGCATGCGGTTAACAATACGCCCAAAATCAACATCAGGCTCAATCCAACATACAACGGTTTGTATTTCATTTTCTCTCCTCTTTCGAAAAGTTTGCCTCTGGTTTTTATCCTCAGGCATTTAATGGATTTTGCAGATATTCTCCTTTGTCAGCGAAACCGGGTCTGGTTATGAATGATTTGAAAAGGTTCGCTACACATGAGAATTCACACACAAAAGAAAAGTTCAGTATCCGCAGAAGACAAGTCTGTGTGGTTTACTACAAAAGCTTCTGCAGTTCCGATGGCATCGGATCAAGCAGCACCTTACCAGCTGCAACCAGTTTCTTCAGCTCTGCCAGTTTGTCGCTTGCTGCAATAAATTCCCTGGCAGTAGCCAGGTCAGTGAATATGCCCAAAGAGCATGGGAAGAATTTCCGGTTGACCCAATTCACCATTTCCTTGGACATTTCCTTCCAATCACCTGACCCAAGCAAATCACGGGGATCGACTGTTGTGATGTCGCAGATTTTCTTTTGTTCATCAACTTCCAGAACCAGGCTTCCCCAGGCTTGATTGTGATCAAACACCGCTAACAGGATGGTTGTATTGACGGGAACCAGGTTCTTCAACACTGCATCAACGGCTTCATATGATGCCCCAACCTTCCACTGCAACCCCAGGGTGTCGCGTGCTTTATCGGGATAGGTTACAATGCCTTCTGGATAATCATCTAGTTTGGCAAACATCCGGTGCACATAAACATCCAGGTCTTCCTCTGCTTTCCAGCTATCCTGGACTTCAGCAAAATACTTCTCGACAGCACGCCGTTCCAGCACCATGACAAATTCGGCATTACCCGGGTTGGCCTCGTAAACTTTTTTAGCCGCAGCGAGGGCATCGTCCACCTTTAACAGTGGATTTACAATCGCGATGCGGTCTGAGTGAACGACCTTTAGCAATTCGCCTTTTTCATGGATCACCACGATCCGGCGTTTCCCTTTGGCAGATTGCAGGAATAAAGCCTGCATATTTCGCCAATGGTTGACATCAATGTTTAACATAGGTGGGTTTTCATGCAACATGGATTATTCCCTCCATCTTTATTTGGTACATTCATAAATCTTGATGGTGTAAGGCGGCAACGTATCCGTCCAGGCACTGTCTTCAACCACAACCGGTTTACTCTCCCAAAGATCAGTCATCGATTTAACCGGGACGCTTAGTTGCATTTTGGCAGTGGACGGTTCTGCGGTCGGGTTTGCAACAAATACAATGATTCTGTCATGGTCTGCTGAAACATGCACAGCCACATCCAGGCGCAGATCTGACTTGTTTATCTTTATGACATCGAGATCTTTCAAGGCAGCAGTAACGCACAGGTTGGCATCTTCCATAGCCGGCAGGTAAATCATGCGGCCTTTCCCAATCGTATAAACAGTTCCAATTGATACACCATCCACATTTAATGGGGTGCTGGGTGCATGGTTTAGGGCATCTTTAATGGTTGTATCTGCAAACATTTGTTCATCAAGTTCAGGAACTCGCGGACCAAACACAACGGTCCCACCTGATCGGGCATATTCAACCAGTTTCTTTTGTAAATCTGTGCCCATGAATTCAAACGAACTTACTACCAGGGCTTTATAAGCCTGTAGTTTTTCTAAAGGCAGGGCACTGTCACTCAGCAGGAACAGGTGTCCGGTATCAGTTAGGGCTTTGTAATTCTTCATAAACCAGGCGGATTTTGCCATCTGGACAGGCTCTTTGAATCCAAGCGGTTTCTCGGATACGCTCATGTAGTTTGGATATTCAGAGAATCCGAGCAATGGCTCCAGGAAATCACCAGGGAATGTGACCAAGACACTGGCAGCCTCTAATCTGTCGTAATCGCGGTTCGCCATTAGAAGTACATCCACTCGGCGGCTCATCAAACCGATCTTCAGAGAATTCGCCAGTTCATTTACACGCCGGAACATTTCATAATTCTCTTTCCGTACACGTCCATCCACACTCACAGGTGATGCCAGCCAGCGCTGGCGATCAACAATCATGTAACGGCTAAAACCTTTGATACCATGCATCATGGCCGCTTTTGTGACAAATTCCTCATCCTCAAAACCGCCAGGGTTGAGGTACCAGGGCCACACACCGGCAATGAATTCGGGGATGAATGGATACCGGCTTGTGCCTACCACATATGACACTACAGTTTTCACGTGGTCATACAATTCTTTGCGGGAGTAGATATCAAAACCCACAAAATCCAGTTTATCTTCTAACGCAAGCAGGTTGAATGGGGTGGTAATGCCGCTGACAGATCCGCCAGGTCCGAGCGGGTGCGGATAATTATGGAAAAGGGGAATCTCGTTAAGACCGCGCTCGCGCATCATATTTGCTAACCGTTGAAGGGAATCAACCAGGTAATGCTCGCGGTATTCGATCCAGTCAGTATAAACAGGGATATCTTCTTTCTTTTGACCCTCAAAGCGGCGGGGTGGATCAACCTCGTCAATAGAAGCATACTTCTGGCGGTGGACATCATTCAACTTACCCACGGTGCCATACTTCTTCTTAAGGAACTCCCGGTATCCTCGAATGGATGCTGGATGGTAGTCGCATTCATACGGGTTGATATGGAAGAAAAACGCCATCTCATTATCAACCTGGCAAGCAATAAGGTTTCCTTTGGGGTAGGCATGCTTTGCCAGAATTTTCATGATGGCATCATACCAGACCGCTGTTTCCTCAAAGAATTTGTCCTCTGCATAGCACAAGGCTGGAATCGGTTTGGGAACCTGTGTCAGGACTGCTTTACTGCCCATCGAGGTCAGGGCCTGCAGCTGCGAGTCCTCTAATATTCGGCGAGGGTAACCAAACCAGGTCAGTTCAGAGTTAATCTGCGGACCAGGACGAACAATGACATATAATCCCTTGCTTTCACACAGGGTGATGAATGCGTCAATATCATTGCTGGGTTTTATTTGGCCAAAGTCGAATTCACCGGGTTTGATTTCATGGATTTCCCAGGGGATATATGAGGTAATCGCATTGAAACCCATCCCGATGACTTTATCCAGGATTTCGTCCCACTTATCACGATCTAACCTCCAGTAATGAACAGCACCACTGTACAGCGAAACCACTTTCTCTCCCACCTGAAATTGCTGGCCGCCAGCTTTCATCGCATTAGTGAGATGACTTGGGGCGCTCATGGACATACCTTACCTCCTTTTTATGTTCTTTAATAATCTTGTTTTGGGCACCAACCAGACTGAAAAAACTGTAGAATTCTTCAGCAAGCTGGAAAGCGGTCAATCCGTTTTCTTACATCCCCAGAACATGCTAATAACACTGGCGTTAGAATGACATGACAACATGTAACCGGCAGGTCTGTAAAATACTATAGCAAATTATTGACTGGATTCGAGTAGATAATTTCCCTCACCAGGATAGGGGAAATCCCCCTCTATCTGATTGACCTGACTGCAAGCATTCTATTTGCCCTATAATATAAACATGAACTCGGTACGAATTCTTATCGCAGACGATCACAGCCTGACCCGTAAAGGGATACGCAGTCTGCTGGAGGATTTTCCAGAGTATCAAATTGTGGCTGAAGCGGGAGACGGGCCTTCTTTGATGGAGACCCTGGAAACAACCCTGCCAGATTGCGTACTTATTGATATTTCCATGCCGAGTTTCGACCCCATTTCAGCAACACGGGTCATCCGTGAACGTTATCCTGATCTAAAAATTCTAATCATAAGCGCCCATGACGACGATGTTTATTTACAGGGGTTATTACGGGCAGGCGTTAATGGATACCACCTTAAAGGTGAACCGCTCTCTGATTTTCGATTGGCGATTGAAAATGTGATGGCTGGTGGGACATGGCTTTCCAGTCCGTTGGTAAAAAAATTGATCAATACAACCCTGGCGCGGCCAAAATCCATATCTCTTACCTCCCGCCAACTGGATCTGCTGGGACTGCTGCAAGAAGGTCTGGACAATAAAGCCATTGCCACCAGGCTGGGTATCAGCATAAAAACTGTTGAAAATAATCTTAGCCGGTTGTATCAGGTGTTGAACGTTCAAAGTCGATTGGAAGCCGTTAATTATGCAGTCCAGCACCCTGAAGTTTTTTCCAGTCTTATAGAAAATAATCAAATTATCGAAAATGCCCTTAAAAATTCAACCGGTCCTTTCCTGACGGTACTCCTGGTTGATGACAACGCACCCTTCCGCAATGAGCTGCGGAACTCAGTTCGGCAGGCAAATTCCAATACACATGTGTTCGATGCAGAAAATATTGACGAGGCTGTTCTGTTGACCAAGGACACACACCCCAATATCGCTTTCATCGATATGCTTTTACAGGATGAAAGCGGCATTGAATGTACCAAGATATTAAAGGACATTTCGCCGGCAACTCGTTTTGTCTTGATGAGTGCCTATCCAGATCTTGAATTCCGCCGGTTAGGTCTTGAAGCCGGAGCTGTGGCGTTCATCGATAAAAAGGACCTTGATTTCTCAGCCCTTCGTCAGATAATTGCAGATTCTTCTACCTAATTTGAACTACATGCAGCCCGTAATAAAAATTTTCAATCTTTCTAAGAGCTACAGCCTGGTACCCGTTTTTTCAGGTGTGAACCTGGATTTGCATGCAGGTGAAGTGCTGGGTATCGCCGGAAGGAGCGGAACAGGAAAAACTGCTCTGGCGACCATTATCGGAGGATTATTATCGCCGACAGAAGGTGAAATGTTTATTTCCGGTAAAAAGGTGCGGTGGCCATTTGACGCACGAAAGTACGGTATTGAACTTATCCCACAAAACCCTGAAATTGTGAATGAATTGGATATCACCTCCAACGTGTTTATGGGAAATGAGGTTGCCGGCATTATACATAAAAACGGGAAATTCATTAATGGCCAAAAATGGATGGATCAAACCACAGCGGAAATCCTGCGGGAGCTTAATTTTGAGTATGATTCACTCAGGCATAAGGCACTGGATTTAACTGGTGAGCAAAGGCAAATGCTTGCCATTGCCCGTGCGATGGTCAAGCCTGCAAATATCATGGTAATTGATGATATAACCGCGATGCTGAATTACCCCAATCAACAGAAAGTCCTTTCCCTTATCCAGATCTGGAGAGACGAGGGTCGATCGGTGTTGTATTTTAGCAACAACCTCGATCATCTTTTTGCGGTGACCGATGAGATCCTTGTAATTTGTGACAGCACCCGAACCAGGTTATTTCGAACTGACGAAACAGGCCGCGAAGAGGTTGTAGGCGCCATGGTCGGCACTACCGATCAGGAGCAAATTACACCTTTCATCTGGGCATTAGATAATTTTTATAGAGCCAGGCAGCGGGCTGAAGAATTACGCCAGAATCAAATACTCCTCCAGCGGGATCTTTTCGAGCAAGATACCATCAACAAACAACTCATCAATCAATTGAATAAACAGGTGCTCGCTCTGGACGAAGCCAACCGCGCTTTGCAGGACGCTCACCGTCGGTTGATCTCACGGCGGGAGTTGGAAAGGAAACGGCTTGCCCGTGACCTGCATGATGAAACCATCCAAGACCTGTTCACAGTGAATTACCAACTGGAACGGCTTGAGGGGGATAATAAAATTGCAGCCCCGGTTGCAAACAAAATCCGGGATATCCGGCTGAACATCCGGGATTTAATTGATGATTTGCGCGTCGTATGCGGGAATCTCCGCCCTCCCACCATCGATAGTTTAGGGGTAGGAGCCGCAATCACGTCGTTTGTGAATGACTGGTCAAAAAAAACCAGCATTCAAACGGTGATCGATATAGACAACCACCTCATACGCTTGCCGGAAGAAACAGAGTTATCTATTTACCGCATTGTTCAGGAAGTCTTGCGGAATGTTGAAAAACACGCACAAGCAAGTAAGGTGGTTGTATCTCTGCAACACACATCGCCGAGAGCTTTGGTGCTCGCAATCAGTGATAATGGAGTAGGTCTGCCAGAAAACTTCAATCTCTCCACCTTGCAGAAGCAGGGTCACTACGGACTGCTTGGCATCAGCGAAAGGGTGGCATTACTCGGCGGGAATATGAGCATTCTCAATCTGGTAGATGGGGGATTAATGATACAGGCGGAAATTCCGCATCCGCGCGAGAAAAAAGCAGGTAATTAACTGCTGAATTTAATTTGATCCAGAAAAACTTACTTATTCCACTCTCGAAGATAATCCAATACCTCGATGGATCGTGACATACCTTGACTCACCGGGGACTCGACATCGTCCCCTTACGGGGAACCACGAACCCCCTTAGTCGTTTAAATACAAAGTGACTCACCGGGGACTCGACATCGTCCCCTTACGGGGAACCCCAAACCCCCTTAGGCGTTTAAATACAAAGTGACTCACCGGGGACTCGAACCCCGAACCCATTGATTAAGAGTCAATTGCTCTGCCAGTTGAGCTAGTGAGCCATCTCCCTTTCGGGACGAATATTATACCCCAAACAAACCACTTCATCCAGATTTTTCCAGGGCTGCCACTTACCTGCCCTGCAGTTTGCTCACCACCAGACCGGTGATTCCCTCAATATTGATCTGTCTGAAGAGGGCATCATTGTCAGTGTATATCTTCCTCTGCTCGCTGCGCAGCTCCATGCGGATTGCCTGCTCCGGGCAGACGCTGACGCAATGCCCGCAGCCTATACACTTCTCAGCATGCTGTACCAGTTTGCCATCCATTAATTCATACACTTTCATCGGGCAGGCAGGCACACAGTTGCCTTGTAGCTGGCACTTTTCGGTATCAACCACTGCCGTGTACCGTGAAGGAGCGCCGACATTCGTCTGCCCGTGCACTATGGCCTTGATCACCCCACAGGAGCAGGAGCAGCAATTACACAGGGTCTGGATCTTGCCCTTGCAGTTGGAGACATTATGGATCAGCCCAGCTTCTTCCGCCTGGTACAGGATGCGCATGGCTTCCTCATAATCCACCCGGCGGGCATAACCAGCTTCGAGCTTGGTTTGGGCCAGCTCGTTGAAATAAAAACAGGTTTCCATTGGATGCCCACAGTCCTCCCCAATCAGGCGCTTGGTCGAGCGGCAATAACAATCGGATACCGCGATCAACTCCTCTTTCTTTACCATCTCAGACACAATGTCGATCGGTAGTACCTCGCGCGGGTCCGGGATGGGGATTTCGAGCGGGATGGTTACAACCGGAGTGGCACCGGTCAGCGTCCGCTCCACCGGCAGCACCCGGTAATACGGGGTGCGGGTGGGCAGCATCTTAACTGCACCCTCAATGAACGCATTCATCACCTTGGTACAGGCCGCCCGCATGGGCGAATCATCGACCAGGCGCACCTGCAGCTCGAGCAGGGAGATGATCAGCGCCCTGGCATACACCCTGCCCTTACCGGGTATGATCCAGGTGTCCACCAGCCCCTGTGGAACAAATGCCTTCAGGATTTTCTCCAGGGTGGCAGTCTCAATGCCGGTCTTTGCTGCCTTTTTCTCCAGTTTTTGAGAAGTGGAGTTACCCATAAAAGGCAGGAGGAAAAATACCCGCAGATCCTGCGGTGAGAAAGTGGCTTTCAGCGCCTGGTAGAATTCATCGCGGAAGGGCATCTCGCCCAACTGGAATTCATAGAATTTGATCAGCTTCTCATAAAGGTCTTTTTCTGGCATGACATCCTCCCTGGCAAGGTACACCCATTTGGTGGCTACTGGTGATAGAAACAGTACCGGTAAGGAAAGTCTCGTTATGGCAATGTATGCAGCAGGGAAATGTGAGACAAGAGTATTGTATACGAAAAGATGTCTTTTCACACAGCGAAATGGTGTCAATCTGGTTTTGCCCAGCACAAGCTGCTCTTTAAAAGAAAGAAGCAGGGGTCTGCATCAAATCATGTTATAAATACCCGTGAGGTGAGTCGTGCCACGTGATGAAAAAGCCTGGCTTGAAGCCAGGCACTACTCTGAGGAAAAACTGCAAATTGCCCGCCGCATCCTGGAAGAAGTCAAATCCGGCAGCAGCCTGCAACGCGCCCTGCTGCGTAACCCGCTGCCCGAAGGCGGGGTGATCGCCAAGCATGTGCTGGTTGCCGCCTACCGCCAGCTGGTGCAAAGCGGAGATTGGCAGCCGGACCGTAAAATCCTGGAGACCATCCGCATGAAACCGATGCGCACTCTATCCGGGGTAACCACAGTCACCGTGCTCACCCGCCCGGAAGCCTGCCCGGGTCATTGCATCTTCTGCCCTACCGAAACCCTCATGCCCAAAAGCTACCTGTCGGATGAGCCTGGCGGCGCCCGCGCCGTCCAGAACGAATTCGATCCGTTCAGGCAGGTATCCTCCCGCCTGGAAGCCTATGACGCCATCGGGCACCCTACCGATAAGATCGAACTGCTCATCCTGGGCGGCAGCTGGACAGCTTACCCCCTGGAGTACCAGGAATGGTTCATCCAGCGCTGTTTTGATGCCATGAACGGCTTTAACAGCCAGACAATTGAACAAGCACATACCGCCAATGAGACTTCTGCCCACCGCAATGTCGGGCTGGTGATCGAAACCCGCCCGGACGAGATCACCCCCGAAAGGCTGGCGTGGTTCCGCCGCCTGGGTGTGACCAAGGTCCAGTTGGGGGCACAATCGATGGATGATACCATCCTGGAAATGAACCAGCGCGGGCATACCGCCGCCCAAACCCTGCTGGCATGTTCCATGCTGCGTGCTGCCGGGTTCAAGACCGTGCTGCACTGGATGCCGAACCTGCTGGGCGCGACATTGGAAAGCGACCGGGCTGATTTTTCCCGCCTGTGGGAAGATGCCTGCCCGGATGAGATCAAGATCTACCCCACTCAGCTGCTCCAGAATTCAGCCCTGTACCAGTACTGGCTGCGCGGCGAATACCAGCCATACACCACAGAAGAATTGATCGAACTGATTGCCGATTTGAAACCGGGTATCCCGGCCTACTGCCGGGTAAACCGGGTCATCCGCGACATCCCCTCTTCGCATGTTATCGCCGGCAACAAGCGCACCAGTCTGCGGCAGGACGTGCTTGCAGAACTGGCTCGCCGGGGGCAGCAGTGCGGCTGCATCCGCTGCCGCGAGGTGCGCGGCAAGGGCGTTTCAGCAGACGAGCTTGCGCTGGTGACAACGGTTTATCATGCCGCACAGGCTGAAGAACATTTCCTGGAGTACCGCACCACCGATGGCAAAATCGCTGGATACCTGCGCCTATCTCTGCCGGAAGCCCCTGCCAGTTACTGGAAGGATTCAGCAGCCAGCAATGAGTTTGTCGAACATGCACTGGATATGGAAGGTATGGCTGCTGATTTGGACCAGGCTGCCCTCATCCGCGAGGTGCATGTCTACGGGCAATCATTACCCGTGGGCGGTGAAATGGACGGCGCTGCCCAGCATAGCGGGCTGGGAACACGCCTGCTGGACCTGGCCGAGAAGACCGCGCGCGAAAGAGGGTATAAGAAACTGACCGTCATCGCGGCTGTCGGCACACGCCTGTATTATGAAAACCGGGGATTTAGGCGGGGCTCGCTTTACCTGTCGAAGACACTCTAATAATTTCTACGATTGATACGCAAAGCTGGCAGAAGCCTCCTAACCTTCTGCCAGCTCTACGGATCCAGGTAAAGCACAGGGGTGATTTCAGGGTGCCCGAAGCCCATTAAGGGTTTACCAGGCGCTTGAAAGCAAAGACCGTGATATTATTCCCGCTGCCAGATGCGTTGAAGGAAGCTGCCAGCTCCCAGCCCTCGGCACCTTTGCCTGCAAGCAAATTACTTACCATTGTCTCACCAGAATCTGTTGCACAGACCACATCCTTGCTGCCGCGATCATACATACACGTTGCCACAACGGTGGAATACTCCCATGGATCATAAACAACAGCTTCTGGGGTAACTGCGGCATCTTTATTACCGCAGGCGACCAGCAGGACAGTGCCTGCCACAAGGACCAGGATTGCTGCTCCTGCAATTATGAACAATCGCTTCTTGTCCATAAAGACCTCCTTAAACCATGTACTTATTTTAGAAAAAAAGGTGGTTTTCATACCTTCTCTTGTTGCATGAATCTTGCCAAAGTGCAATTGAAAAACGGCTCAGAATGCTGGATTCTGTGCCGTTTTATGCATGTGTGGTGATACATGCAACCAATAAGACTTCTTATGTTGGCTAACCTGGGAAGAGTTTGGGGTAAATATTGGGGGCGTATTTCTCCACCATTGCAGAAGTGATACCGTTTTCGCGACAAATTTCGGCATACAGGTCCGCACTGCGTCTGCGGGTGCGCTTTTGCGTCTCAACATCCAGTTCCCACAGGCCAAAACGCTGTGTCCAGGCGCGTTCCCACTCAAAATTATCTATCAGGCTCCAGTGGAAATAGCCCCTGACCGGCCAGGTGAAGTTGACCGCCCGCCAGACCTGGAAGAGGTGTTCGATCAGGTATTGCGGGCGCAGGGTATCTTCCGAATCTTCCACGCCGTTTTCCGTGATGTACAGGGGCTTGTTGTAGCGCAGCGCCCATTTTACCGCCTGGAATATACCTTCGGGAATGTTGGCTATGAATCCTGTCGGGCTGAGTTCGGCATCTTTAGGGAAACTGAGCTTCATGAAGAGTCTTTTGGGATCCAAGGTAAAAGTCACCAGGTCGTTGGAGTAATAATTGACCCCGATGAAATCCTGTGTTCCAGCCGCCTCCGGAATACGAGTTTTCCAGTTCAGCAATTTCAGGGTTCCATTTGCGAGTGCATCCATAAACCCGTGGTTGAAGCTGCGGAAGATCACATCTGCCAGGATGCGATCGGGCAGGAACCACGGGCGGGCAGGGTTAAAGGTACGGTGATGGTGGGCAATCCCTACCTGGGCTTCAGGCTGCAATTCGTGAATGATGGAATAGGCGATTGCATGCGCTTTTACCAGGTTGGATGCAACTTTAAAAGCGGTTTTGGGGTCATTTTTCCCAGGTGGAAACCCGCCGTTCAACCATCCGCCGTTCAGGAAGACGTTGGGCTCATTGATCGTGATCCACAGGTTCACGTAATCCTTCAGCGCACATACAGCCTTGCGAACATACCTGCCGAATAGTTCCGGGGCATCGTCCCTCTCCCAGCCGCCGGTACCGAGCGCGTAACCGTTCGCATCCGGTTCAAACAGCCACAACGGGTCGGTAAAATGGTGCAGTGTGAGCATGGGAGTAAGCTTGCGCTCGTGCATGCCGCGCGCCATTTCACGGTAAAAGTCCAGCGCGCTCTCATCCCAGCGGTCTGGGGCAGGCTGGATACGGCTCCATTCAATGGAGAAACGGTGGGCATTCTGCCCCGTTTCTGCTGCCCGGTCCAGGTCTTCTTTCCAGCGCCCGCCCCACCAGTCGCAGGCCAGACCAGCTTTGGCGCTGTCAACGATGCGCCCAGGCTGCTGCTCCCAGGCAGACCAGGTATTGTTCGTGTTGCGCCCCTCAACCTGGTGGGCTGCAGTAGCAGTTCCCCAGAGGAAGCCGGCTGGAAAATGGATGGATGCTCGCGGCATGATTACTCCTGTAAGAATTGGATCACGAGAAAATTATACCTGACAGAGCTTCAATACTTCCAGGGAAGGGCAGCCTTTCGCCAGCTTTTAGCTCACAAGAATGCGGGCTCGCCGCCGGTAACGATCCTGGTAATGTATGGCAGGCCGATCGAAAATAAGGTACCTTTACCTGGCTCAGACGTAAAACTAACCGTTCCACCCAGGTACCTTTCTCCCAGCAGCCTGGCACCGTACGTACCCAACCCCCGTCCGGCACCCTTGGTGGAAAAGGAGCGCTGGAAGACCTGCAGCCTGACCAGTTCCGGCATGACAGCCGGGTTGTGCACCCGGAAAACCACCCGCTCGCCCTCGCGGCTGCAGCCCACTGTAACCGTGTCACCCGGCCGGCTGGCCTCAACCGCATTTTTGACGATATTGAGCAGGATGCGGCGCAGTAATACCGGGTCGGTGATGAACTCCATGACCGCACCTGAAACCTCTGTGGCAACCCGGATGCCCGTAACTGGTTCCTGTTTGCGGTACAACGCAGCCATCTCTTCCACCAGTTCAGCCGGCCGGCACAACTCGGGTTTGACCTCCAGGTCGCCATTCTCAGCCTGGGTGATCTCGCGCTGGGTTTGGATTACATCGATCAATCCCTCAGACATGCGCAGGATGTCATCTGCAAACTCGGGCAGTTCCTCAGGGCGGGCATTCTTGAGCAGCACAGCAAAATTGCGCAGGTTCCCGGCTGTGTTCAACACATCATGAAAGAAAATCCGTTCCAGCATACTGCGGCGTTTTTCATGGCTGACATCCTGCACCGCAAAGATCGTAAAGTGCTCGCCGATAATGGAGTGCGGTGTAGCCCACACGCGCAGGTCCAGGGCGTCCCCCGTCTCCTTGCGGGTGATACGGCACTCCTGGATGTCAAAATTTCCTTCCTGGCTGGAGAGGATGGCGTTCAGCGCCCCACAGGTTTTGCAAAATTCTGAATTTCCGCACCCTCCCGGGTTCAGGTCTGAATTAACACAATTCAACACTTCTCCAGGACGCAGACCAAACACACACCCGAGCTCATCCAGCTTCAAAAAGCGTGCCAGCGCCTGGTTAGCATAGACAACCTGGCGGTACTGGTTCAACACCAGAACAATCGATGGGTCTGCATCCAGTAATGCATTGAGTGATCCGGTATCCCTGACCAGGGATGCCTGCTGCTCAATAACCTCCTGCGGAGCCCGTTCTTCTAATGAGTGCGTCTTAATCATCACCCAGCCCCTCCATGGACATAATGCACTGCCTTACATTCAGTATACAAGATTCCGGGTAAGGCGTAAAACAGGAAGGCGGTGAAGCAAGGGTATAATGCGGATATGGATGCTGAGACAGTTGCCGCCTTGATTGCCATAAACCGGATCTTTTATGAACAATTCGGTGACTCTTTCGCCGCCACCCGCCAAAGCGTGCAGCCGGGCATCCTCAGGTTGTTCAATACCTATCAAGTTCACGGCAGCTGGCTCGACCTGGGCTGTGGTAATGGAACAGTGCTTACCGCCTGGGCAGCCAGCGCGGGACACGGCAGTTACACCGGGTTGGACTTCAGCCAGGCATTACTGCATGAAACGAAACAACGTGCCGCTGCAATCCGCCAGGCTGGCCTTGAGGTATGGCTGGCTGAGGGAAACATCGCAGGGGGGCAATGGGGAGAAGCGGTGGATGCCCTGCGGCAGCAAGATCCGGTATTTCCGGCACGGTTTGACGGCGTGATGAGCTTTGCCAGTATCCATCACATTCCCGGCAGCGAGAACCGCCAGGCATTCTTTAGCCGGGTTAACCAGGCGCTCAAACCGGGCGGTTTGGTATTCCTCTCCTGCTGGCAGTTCCAAAACAGCCCTAAACTGCTCAGCCGCGTCCAGCCCTGGACTCTTGTCAACATTAACCCTGCCCTCCTGGAAGAAGGCGATACCCTGCTGGACTGGCGCGGTACCAGCCCGGCACAAGCCGGGCAAACCGGGTTGCGCTATGTGCACCTTTTCAGCCCCGCCGAACTCGAACTGCTGGCACAGCAAACCGGTTTCACTGTGGTGGAGACCTTTGAATCTGACGGGGCTGGCGGCAGGCTGGGCTTGTACCAGGTTTGGCGGAAAAATTGAATCAAAATCAAGTAAATCATGCAAACTCATTGACATATAACCCTTAAGTTGTATAATTGCTGAAATTTATCCGGGGCAGCCCAGAGCAGAACTTGCACACCAACCTTTACGCTATTTATCTTGCTATGTACATGCTTTCCATTATTATTCTGGAGAGAAAATCACTCATTGGGTTGGCGAGGAAACGCAGCATTCTGTAAAAGCAAGTAAATAAAACCATAAACCAAAGCCACCCAAAACAGGGTGGCTTTTTTCTTGCTTTTTAGGCAAGCAGGGCACACCAGCGCAGCAGGTTGAAAAAGTAAAAAAACGGGAGAATCGCAATCCTGTTCAAAAATCAATGCCGACAAAACCAAGGAGAAGAAAGATGAGCGATCAAAATGTTGACCAGAATTTAGTAGAAAGCACCCGTAAGCCTGTGCTGACCGCCCGGCAGGTTGGGGTTGCTGCCGCCTTTGGCGGCGCCGCCCTGGCGCTTGTACTGGCAGGAGTCACCATTCCCATCCCGGGAACGCCCGTGGTGACCGACCCGCGCGAGATCTTTACCACGATAGGCGCATCCCTTACCGGGCCTATCGGCGGTATTGTGATCGGCTTGCTGGCGGGTATTGCTGAACCCGGAATCCCGCTTGCCAGCCTGCTTGCCCATATCGTGGGAGGTGTGTTCAACGGCCTGATATACAAGCACCTCAGCTGGCGTTTCCACAAGAATAAGGCTGCCGGTTTGGCCCTCTGGGCGCTCCAGGTCATCCTGTATTATGTGGTCTTTGTCGTTCCGATGTTTGCAACCGGTGTGGCTGTCTTTTACCCGGACCCTGAGTACGGCAAATTCTTGCCCTTCCTGGCAGCATTGGAAGCCGGTGCCATGCCCGAAATGCTGTTCACCACGGTTGTCACCACCATCATCATGGCAGCCCTGCCGGAACGCTTCCGCCGGCCGCTCTGGTAAATCGCTATTCCCGCATTAAATTTCCAGGCTGCACCTGAATTTGGGTACAGCCTGGAATTCTCACGAAGTGGAATCCGTTATGCCATACGAAATTAAATTTGACAATGTCACATTTTCTTATGCAGGAAGTCCTACTCCTGCGATCAAGAACATCAACCTATCGATCGCCCAGGGTGAGATCATTCTTGTCACCGGTCCATCGGGGAGCGGCAAAACCACCCTGTGTTCCTGCATTAATGGGTTGATCCCGCATTATCATGACGGCACTCTGACAGGTGAAGTCACCGTTGGTCCCTACAATACCCGTAAAGCCCGGGTGGGGGGGCTGGCTTCCATTGTCGGCATGGTCTTCCAGGATCCTGAAAGCCAGATCGTGACCAACAGTGTAATGGATGAAGTTGCCTTTGGACCGGAAAACTTCGGCGTACCGCGCGATGAAATCAACCGGCGTGCTGTAGATGCCCTGCAGGCTACCCGCTTGCTGGGGTACGAAGATCGCGAACCGCAAAACCTGTCCGGCGGCGAACAGCAAGCCTGTGTCATCGCTGCGACATACGCCATGAACCCTGAAATTTACGTCATGGATGAACCCCTCGCCAACCTCGACCCGGCCGGCAGGGCGCACATCCTTAAACTTGTCATCCAGGTGGCCAAAGACCGCGGCAAAACCCTGGTGATCGTTGAGCATGCCCTTGAGGATGTCCTGCCCGTGGTTGACCGGGTAATCGTCATGAAGCAGGGCGAGATCGTCCGTGATGGACCTACCCGGGAGGTGCTGGCTGCCGGAGACATTCCCCATGTGTTCAAACGCCCTGATGTGTACCGCCTGGCTGAAGACCTCGACCTTGCGGAAAGGCCGCTTTCTGCCGAAGGCTTTGCCAGCGGGTTCCGCTCCAGATATAAATTGAATACCCTGAAATTACCCAAAAACCATAATGGTCATCATGCCAGTACAGAGCCTGTTATAGAATTCAAGAACGTTACCTTTCATTACAAGCCTGAAACCCCCGCCCTGCACGATGTCAGCCTGACCATCCATGCCGGTGAACTGGTCGCCATCCTCGGACGCAACGGCTCCGGAAAAACCACTCTGGTACGCCATGTCATCGGGCTGCAGCAGCCATCCAGCGGCACGGTCACTGTTGTAGGAAAGGATGTAGCCACCACCCCCACGCATATCCTGGCGCAGGATGTCGGCTTCTGCTTCCAGAACCCCAATCACCAGATCGTGTCCTTTAATGTACGCGATGAAATGACCTTCGGGTTGAAGTCGCATAACATTGACCCGGCTGAACATGAAAGCCGCATCCGTGAAGCGCTCGAAATCGTAGACCTGACAAACCACCTGGATACCGAGGTGTTCGACCTGGGCAAAGGGCAGAAGCAGCGCCTGGCGCTGGCCTCGGTCCTTACCCTTAAGCCCCGCATCCTGGTAATCGATGAGCCCACCACCGGACAGGACCCGGAAATGATCGACGATATCTTCAGGATCATCAAACGCCTGAATGAACTGGGCACTACCATCCTGCTGATCACTCACCGGATCGACTATGCCGCTTTATTTGCCAGGCGGGCGATCGTCCTGCAGTATGGCAGGGTATCCTACGATGGTCATATCCGGAACTTGCTCGAAAACACCGGCCTGATGCGTGAGAATTCGCTCGACCTGCCCGAGATCACCAAGCTCTCCAACCATTTCAAAGAACAGGGCATTCCGCCCTGGACGGTGGATTATGAAGAAATGAAAGGATACCTGAAACAGATGGTGGAGGTGCCGCATGCCAATTGAATATCAAAAAGGGAATTCGGTGCTCCACCGGCTGGATGCACGCACCAAGCTATTTATGTTCATCGCGGTGACTGTTGCAACCATTGTGATCGCTGACCCCATCCTGCTGTGCCTGCTTTTCTTTTCGGTCTATTACCTGGGTACCCGCGCTATCGACCGTACTATGTTGAATAAAAACCTGCGTGCGCTGGTGGTGATCTTCCTTACCTTTTCGATGTTCCAGATCATCTTCTTCACCCCCAAAGATGCCCATTTTCTTTTTTACCTTATCCCGGGCACAAAGCTTGTCCCGGTGACGATTGAAGGCATCGTCCGGGGTGTGGCGGTATTCTTCCGTTTCTTCAGCGTGGTGCTGGCAGTACACCTGATGCTCTATACCACTCCGCCGGTCGAACTTGCGTTGACCGTCACCGAGCGGGGCAGACGCAAGTTCGACCTCAGTGACCTTGCTGTACCGCTCGTGATCGCCCTGATCATGGTGGTATCCCTCCTGCCCGTATTGATGGATAGCACTGCCACCTTCCTGCAGTTGAACCAGCTCTACCGCAACCTGTTGATCATTGCTGCCTGTGTTGCAGCTTCCTTCCTGGTATCGCGCCTCGTTGGGCGCGGGCTGCCCCCTGAAATGGGGCTGGCATTAACCCTCGGCTTCTCTACCGTCGGCCTGCTCACCAAGCAGACCCAGAAGATCACCGATGCCCAGAAAGCGCGCGGGTATGATGTTAAACCGAAGAACCTGGTGCGCCGGGTGCAGGTGCTTACTGCCATGCTGATCCCCATCTTCCTGGCCACCCTCGAACGTTCACAGGATATTTCTATTGCCATCCTTTCACGCGGGTTCGATTACAACGTCACCAAACGGACCTTCCGGCGTGAGTTTAAGTTTAAAAGGATGGACTATATTTTCATGGCAGCCCTGGTCGCTATTATCCTGGCAGGCATGCTGCTGAACCATTTCCATATCGGTAATTTCACCGAGCAGTTCATCTTAGGGCTGGTGCGTTGAAGCCGCTGCCAGGGCAATAGGAGGATAAATGACCGTTAAAATCAATCGAGAGCAGGTATTCTACGCATTTGATCCGACCCTCAAGCCGGTTGCCAGGCTGAACCTGGGCGAAGAAGGAATCATGGAAACGCATGACTGCTTCGAGGGACAGCTGAAAACAGAAAAGGACCTGATCGACCGGCTGGATTGGGAGCATGTCAACCCCGCCACCGGGCCAGTATATTTTGAAGGAACCAGGCCGGGCGATATCCTACGGGTGGACCTGCTGGAGATGGAAGTGGGCGGGCAATCCATCATGGTCACGCTACCAGGCGAAGGTTCCCTGGGGGATGTGATCACAGAGATGGAAACCGCCATGCTGAATGTAGACGGTGAAGATGTGGTTTACAAAGGCAAAGTGCGCGTCTCGAAGAAACCGATGATCGGCGTCATCGGGGTTGCCCCTGCCAGCGGCAGCGTGCCCACCGGCACACCCGGTGCGCACGGCGGTAATATGGACTGTACCCTGGTGACCGCAGGTGCCAGCCTGTTCTTTACCGTCGGGGTGGAAGGCGCCCTGTTCGGCGCCGGGGATTTCCATGCCGCCATGGGCGACGGCGAGATCGTCATCTGCGGGGCAGAGACACCCGGACAATTCCGGTTTAAAGCCAGTGTGGTAAACAGCCTGCAAGGGCTGCCCACTCCCTTCCTGTGCGATCAGAAAGTTGTCGCAACTATTTTTTCTGCGCCCACCCTGGATGAAGCCGCCAGCGGCGCCACGCATGCTATGGCACAGTTCCTGACCGAATTCGTGAAGATGCCCGTCAATGATGCCGGCATGCTGATGAGCCTGGCAGGCGGGTTGAAATTCTGCCAGGTGGTCGACCCGGAGAAGACCGTCCGCTTCGAGTTCCCCAGAGCTGTGCTGGAGCAGTACGGGTTCAGGTTGTAGATTTTTTCACTGGAGAAATTAATACCCGTTTACAGCATGAATAGACCGGCTGCATAAATTCCGCCTTACAACAAGGCGGAGTTTTCTATTCCCGACGATAAGAATCGCTTTCTATATGGTAACGCTGATTATCTGACCTCCTGAGGAAGGAACGACCGAAGGACCTCGCATTGGAATTTTTCAAGGCAAGACCCTTCGCTTTGCTCAGGACAGTGTTTTTCGTATACTAAAATTAACTGGAGTCTCCTGCCGTGCAGGTAGGAAACACTAATAAACACCATCCCGTCCAGCATATGGACGGGATGATGTCGTTCATTAACTCTTCCTTTAATTGTTAGTGAACCAACTGCACATCCGTATCACCAGAGTTATCCAGGTCATTGCCAAAAAAGACCGTCCCGGTCATGATCGGATTTCCAACCCCTTCGATAATTGATAAACCATGCTTGGCATTGCCGAAGATCAGGCTGTTGGTGATGGTCACTGGGGAGACCCCATGGGCGCGAATTTCTATGCCGCTTTTATCGTTCCACTCTTTATAGTTCCAGCCGTTCATAAAGACCGTCATCTTACTCATGGAGACTGAGTTGTAAGCGTCGATCAGAATACCATTGCGCACATTTGATTCCACCAGCCCGCTGCTTAATGTGATCTTGCCGCCAGCGGAAATATACATGCCTGCGCTTATTGCTTCCGGGTCCAGCGCTTCGGCAACATATGTGGTTCCATTTTCCTTCACCCAGAAATTACTCAGGGTAACACTGCCATTGGAATATAAGAGCATACCCGCCAACTGGTTACCCTGGAATACAGTCTGCCCCAGCGACCCCAGTAAAGTGATGGTGCCGGTCGAGTTGGTGTATTTATTAAACAGCTCCAGCCCGCTGCCGCCGTTGTAGCGGGAGATGATCCCGCCAGCGGTGATATTGCCAAAGGAAAAGACCACGGCCGGTCCGTAGGCGTTGTTGTCAAGGGTCAGTTTGGTGAGGGTAACCGGCTTCATCACTGTGGCTTCACAACCCCCCATCCCATCCGGCCGGCAGTTGTCCAGGTAGGCGGCGTAATAGCCGTTGCCTCCTGATGTGCTGGCGCTGTACATAATCGTACCAAGCGTCTTTACGCCCACCCCATGGTCGCCGTTCCAGTTGGTTGCCAGGCCGGAGAGGGTCACATTGGCAGGGATGACGGGATTATCATAATTGGTGGTAATGTTGACGCCCATGTTGCCATTGTCATTGGCGTTCAGGTTATTAACCAGCACCGCCCCGTTGCTGCGGATCCACAGCCCATCGCCCGAGTTCCCGCCGACTTCCGTCCGGCTGGTTACCGGGTTTGTCACGGTAACGCCTCCTGCTCCAGACGAGTTTTCAATCAGGATTCCGATTCCACCCAGCCCGTCGTCCCTGTAATCTTTCCCATAATCATCCGGCAAACCATTGGCATCATCATCAACATACTCATAAAGTTCGAATTTATACTTGCCTGAGTAGTACTCTTCTTCACCGGCAATGTTAAACCTGTACTGGTGGCCTTCCTCCGTATCGAACCAGAACTGCCCGTCCACCCAGTTAGGCGAGATGGTTGAATCAAAGACCAGTACCGGCGGATCCAATGGGTCGGCTTCTGTTCCATAATCCAGCACAGTCAACACCGGTGTGAACTCATTTGAAACAAACCCGCCAGCGATTGTTGTCGTCTCCGCGATGCCAGTATAAGTCCAGACATCAGGCTGGCCCTGGTTGTTCCAGTTGATCCTTTCTTTGACAGTTTCACCAAGTCCAATTGAGGCATCAACCACATCATTCCAGTTGGCAGACACAGATGAAAGGGTGACTTTCCCATTTTGGACTATTAATAGACCCATCCCATTCCTGGTTCCATTGAAGGTACTGTTGCTGACAGTTAATGTTCTAGCTGCAAATGCCCCCCAATTACCCATTTGCCCGCCGCGGATGTAGTTGTTATTGGCATTAACGCCTTTAATGGAGATATTGCCGTAACTTAAAGCACTCAGTCCCACCCAGCCGTTATCAGACATTTCAAGCCGGTTCAGGTTGTTGATGGTGATATTCCCGACACTCGATGCGCCAAGGGAATTTGTGAGGTTATTATAGAGGCGAACTCCATCTTTTCCGTTGCGGGAGGCTTCCACATTGGTCAGAGTTATGCTTCCAAAGCTTTCAGCGTACAAGCCGATGCCCCAAAAGCCATCCTCGTTACTGCCGCCATTGTTGTTGAATGCATTGACCATACCTGTTCCCAGGCTGCTCACGGTCACACCGCCAAAGCCTGTACAGCCTGCGCCTTCATCATAGCAGTTGTCCAGGTACACCCCATGCTCGCTATTATCCCAGGCAGACACATTGACCAGCTTAATATTTCCTTTGCTGGTGATCACTAACCCGGCAAATCCTTCATTCCAGGTGAACGTGTTCATCCAGGCCGGGCTGGCAGAGAGGATCGAAACACCTCCCAGACCGTCAACATTATAAACATCCACCCCGGATCCCCAGTTCCCATCTGTAGCAACATTGGTGATGGTCACCGTGCCGGCTGAAGTAATCCACAAACCGATATCATGGTTTCTATGGAAATTATTGCCGGATGTTCCCAGCCCGAGCAGGGTCACGTTGCCAGTACCCGACTGGTTGTCCAACCAGGCACCTATTCCCCAGTTGTTGGATGCTTCCACCAGCTTGAGGGTGATGTTCTTCTTTGATTTTACCGACAACCCGATGCTTTTATTGTCATTAAAGATGCTGGTGTTGATCGTCACACTTCCCAGCCCATCCCTGGTGTCAATTTCCAAACCGGCTACCTGATTATTGTAAGCTTCAATGTTCGTCAGGGTCGCGCTGCCGCGTGTGTAAATGGTTATCCCATTCCGCCTATTGTCATTGGCATTGACCCCTGTGATTGTCACCGCTGCCCCATATAAATATCGATTGTCCAGATACAGCCCGGTGGCATCATCGCCATATTCATTAAAATCCTCTCCCAAGTTGCCCGAGATTTCTGTGTTGGAGATGGAAACGGGACCCCTGATCAGCGCATGTACACCCCCGAAGTTATTCCAGTTGAACTGGCTGTTGGAGATGGTGAGTGAGTTTACTGTGCCACCAACCTCAAGACCGTACCCGCCCGAGTTGCCGCTGCTGTATACGTTATTGAGTTTGACCGCACTGGCTGTTTCGATCCGAATACCATTGGCCTCATTATCATACAGGCGCACATTGTCCAGGGTGATGGCGCCAACAATTTCGCTTCCTTCAAGAAGCCTGAGCCCGTCACCAATAATTGTCGAATTATAAGTACGGCTGAAGCCGATATACCCATTTTTCATGGTTACAGCGCCTATACCATGGCCTATCACCACACCCACGCCTTGAGTTTCTTTTATAAATAAACCGTTTATCGTAATAGGGCTGTTGCTGCGAATATAAAGTGCAAAATTACCCTTGGAAGGTAATTCTGAATCCACCATCGTTCCGAGAATGGTCAGGTTACTGATGGTGACTGCCCCAGTTGCCGCGCCTAGAGGATACACATTATTGATATACACACCCGTGTTGCGCGCATCCACAACCCGTACCTGGTTCAAAGTCACCGGCCCAGAGTGGTTGATGACCCTCAGCCCGCTGCCAATATTTACTTCAGTATCCAGGGTCATTTTATCCAACTTGATCAAACCTTTATTATTTTCAAACAGAACTTCGCCATCAATGGTGAAGCCTTGCAACAGAAAACCTCCCAACAAGTTTCGTACATAAAGGCTTCCCTCCAGGGTTGGGATTGCACCTTTTCCATCCCAGGTAATGCCTTTCAGGGTTTGGAATTCCGGGTTGAACCCCAAAGCTCCGTTAATTCCAACATATCCATCCCCCGCTATTCTCTGGTAGGTCCCTTCAAGGTAGATCAACCCGGTGCCCTTGTATGTGCCCCAATTGCTGAGCGCTTCATTAATGGTTGTGTAACTGCAAATACCGCTCGGGCACAACGCACTATAAAAATATGGGTCGGGTACACAGGATTCATCCAGCTCGCTCTGTGACGCCAGCGGCGCTGCTGTACCGCCGTCTGCTGTAACCGCTCCTCCATCCCCGAGCGCCTGTTCCAGGGTCTCCGGGCTTTCCTCCCCGCCACCGGGTGCAGCCGCAGGCGGTACATCCTCCGGTACTTCGCCCTCAGCAAAGACCGGCTGGACAAAACCCAGCATTAAAGCAAGCACAACCAGCAAACCCAGGCTGGTTTTCATAAAACGGTGAGCGGTGTGGACCATGGTCACTCCTTGTGCAGTAAAGATCACTATTCAGGTTTAGGTTGGTCGGGATGGGAAAATGCCCCATTCAGGCGCAAGGTATATATTATATGAATATGAATTCTATGTCAAATTAAAACGGGGGCATTTTGTGAGGGGGTCAGTTTTTACACCAGGAGAGAGAACACCAGCCAGGCTGCCAGGGCAATAAACAACGCTGCCATGCCCAGCTTGACTGCAGCGGCATGCTTCCTTAAAAACTCGGTCAACTGCCTGGAGGTGGTGCCATAGAATGCCAGGATGAAGACCACGATCAGCGGGATGATGAACATCAGGTTATAGAGCACCAGGTAGAAGATCGCCCGCCCGCGCAGTTCAGGGATGGAGCTGACAAAGATGATGGTGGGCAGGTAGATCTGCCCGGTGCAGGCCAGTTCGAGGAAGGAGATCAGCAGCCCGGTTACAAAAGCCCCGGCCACATAGGCGCGCACTTTTCTGCCCTCGCGGATGGTGGCATTGATGCGCTTGCGCAAAGGCGCCGGCAGGTTGAGCTCCATATCCTCAATGTTGCCCTTGCGCGCCTTTAAAAAGTCGCGGATGCTGAAGAAAGCCAGCACCAGGCAGAAGACAGCCGTCAGGGCATACACCCAGCGTCCCACCGCCCCCAGCCAGTTGCCGGCCAGGTCGAGCACCTTGTACAATCCCAGACCTACCACCAGGTAAGCCACGAAAACACCCAGGGCAAAGGAGGCGCCCACGGTCAGCACTTCTTTGCCTTTGCGACCGCTGATGGTCAGGTAAGAGATGAAGAAGATCAGCGTGGCAAATGCGCACGGGTTCAGGCCGTCCACCAGCCCGGCAAAAACCACTGCCAGCCAGCCCATCGAACGGAAACGCTCGATGACAGAACTGGAGGCGGCGGCTTCATCAAACTCTTCCCAGAATCGCGGTGAACCACTTTCGGTCGTTGCATCCAGCATTGCTTGAATTGCCTGGGGTGTAATTTCTTCTTCACCGATCCAGGCCTGGTTCCCGATAAACAAGGCCGGGGTGCTCATGTCATCCCTGCCGGCCCGCTGGCTCATCCAGTCTGCCAGGGCTGCCTGCTCGTAGATATTGAATTCCTCCACGATCAGGTTGGGGTACTTGCTCTGCAGGTACTTCAGGTCGGCTTCCACCCGGCTGCAGGCCTGGCAGCCCACCTGGTAGAAGTAAGCCGCATAGATCGGCTCACCCGTCTCGCAGGCTTCGGGATCTTCGATGGTGCATTCTTCCTCAATGCCAAACTGCGGATTCTCTTCATGCTGCAGGGCTGCGGGGTCAAAGCCGGGCATGGCCGGCCAGGCGATGCCGGTTGCTGCATTTTCTTCCAGGATGGCGGCCAGTTTTTCACGGGCTGGGTCTTCGCCGATCAATACCTCTTCACCCGCCACGATCACCGGCAGGCCACGCTCTTCAGGCTTGACCCCAAAGTAGGATTCCACCGCAATCAGCAGCTCGTAATTCTCCGGGATGCCGATCTCCAGCATACGCAGGTCAAGCTGGCTGCCGTACTGATCCATTAACGGCGTGAGCAATTCTTCATACACCGCTTTGCAATGGGTGCAGTCAATTGCATAGAAGTAAAGCACCTGCAGCGGCTCGCCTTCCGGTTGGTTGGCAGAAACAGGTGCAGGGGAAACACTAAAAGCAGCCAGCAGGGCTGCAAGAATTACCAGCGCCAGGATGAGTCTTTTCTGTTTGGGCATGGGGGTAAGTTTACCCGATTCAGCCAAAACTGAATAGAATGCACCAGGTCTAAAATGCGAAGGGTATAATAATTCGTGAGCAAAAAACCGTAAACATATATAAAGAGGGAACACAATGCCTGACAATGGAATGCAAAATGCCGTTATCCTGGTAACCCGCAATGGGATGGGTACCGCCGAACCAGCCCTGGCACATAAACTGGCTGCCACCTATTTCAGGCTGCTGCTGGAGAACAGCGACCTGCCGGCTGCCATCTGTTTCTACGCCGAGGGCATCAACCTGGTGGTGGATGGCTCCCCCGCCCTGGAGTCGCTGGCAGAGCTGGAAGCCAAAGGGGTCAGGCTGATCGCCTGCACAACCTGCCTGAACTTTTACAACCTGGTGGACAGGCTGAAAGTAGGCATCGCCGGCGGCATGGGAGACATCCTGGCTGCCCAGGCGGCTGCCGAAAAGGTCATCACACTGTAGTAGGGTATAATGGAATGCCTTGCCCTGTTGCAGTTGGAACGGGGCAGGAATTTTAGAAACAGGTTTAGTTATGGATTCTGGCTCTGTCCAATCAGTAGATATCGACCAGCAAATGCGCTCTGCCTACCTCGATTACGCCATGAGTGTGATCGTTGCACGCGCCTTGCCCGATGCGCGCGACGGTTTGAAACCCGTCCACCGCCGCATCCTGTACGCCATGCACGACATGGGGCTGCATTCCACCTCAGCCCACAAGAAATCCGCCCGCATTGTCGGCGAGGTGTTAGGTAAGTACCATCCCCACGGCGATTCAGCGGTATACGATGCCATGGCGCGTATGGCGCAGGACTTCTCCATGCGCTACCCGTTCGTGGACGGGCAGGGCAACTTCGGCTCGGTAGATGGCGATGCACCCGCTGCCATGCGTTATACCGAAGCCCGCCTGGCGGCGATTGCAGGAGAAATGCTGGCTGATATCGATAAGGACACGGTCGATTTCACCGACAACTTTGACGCATCCTTAAAAGAACCCGTGGTGCTTCCCGCCCGGCTGCCCAACCTGCTGCTCAACGGCACCTCCGGCATCGCCGTCGGCATGGCAACCAATATCCCGCCCCACAACCTGCGCGAGCTGTGCGCCGCCCTGGTGTACCTGATAGACAACTACCAGGCCGCAGACGATGTTACCGTCGAAGACCTGATGCGCTTCCTGCCCGGACCCGATTTCCCGACCGGCGGGCAGATCATCGGCGAAGAGGGCATCAGCCAGGCTTACGCCCACGGGCGCGGCCGGCTGGTGGTGCGCGGTGTGGCTGAGATCCGTCCCTCCTCTGGCGGGCGGTCCGAGATTATCATCCGCGAAATTCCCTACCAGGTGAATAAAACCGGCCTGATCGAACGCATCGCCGAACTGGTGCGCGAAGGGCGCATCGAGGATATCACCGACCTGCGCGACGAATCCGACCGCATGGGTATGCGCATAGTGCTGGAAGTTAAGAAAGGCGCCCAGCCGCAGATCGTGCTCAACCAGCTGTACAAGTACACGCCGCTGCAATCCACTTTTGGCGTGCAAATGTTGGCGCTGGTGAACGGGGAACCGCGTACCCTGCCGCTGAAGAAAGCGCTCCAAATTTACCTGGACCACCGCCAGGTGGTGATCACCCGCCGGTCCGAGTTCGAGCTTGAAAAAGCCCGCCAGCGCGCCCACATTTTGGAAGGGCTGTTGATCGCCCTGGAACACCTGGACGCAGTCATTGACCTGATCCGCAAATCACCGGATGCCAATGTTGCGCGTGAGCGCCTGATGTCGCAATTCAAGTTGAGCGACGCCCAGGCCCAGGCCATCCTTGACCTGCAGCTGCGCCGGCTGGCTGCCCTGGAACGCCAGAAGATCGAGGACGAGCATAAAGAAATGCTCGAAAAGATTGCCTATCTCGAAGACCTGCTGGCGCACCCCGAAAAGATCCTGGGCGTCATCCGTGAAGACCTGCTGGAAGTAAGCGAAAAGTACGGCGATAAACGCCGCACCCAGATCATGGCGGAGGGCGTGGGCGAATTCAGCGACAAGGACCTGACCGTCGACGAACCCATCCTGATCACCCTCACCGCCCACGGGTATATCAAACGTGTGGATGTGAAATCCTACCGCCTGACCCGCAGCGGCAGGCGCGGGGTATCCGGGCAGGCAGTCAAAGAGGAAGATGAGGTACTCACCATCCTGCACGCCCGCACCCTTGAAACTATCCTGTTCTTCTCAGACCGGGGTAAAGTTTACTCGGAACGCGCCAAGCAGATCCCGGATGCCAAACCTACAGACAAAGGCGTGCCCGTGGTTAATTTATTGACCATGGAACCCGGTGAAAGGATCACTGCCGCCCTGGCGGTTGCCGCCTTTGAGCCGGGCAAGTACTGCACCTTTGCCACCCTGAAAGGCAGGGTCAAACGGATTGCGCTATCGGAGTTTGCGAGCGTGCGTTCCAGCGGCATGATCGCCATGGGACTGGATGATGATGATGAACTCGGCTGGGCACGCCAGACCAGCGGCAAGGATGATATCCTGCTGGTGACCGCCCGCGGGCAGGCGCTGCGTATTGAAGAGACCACCATCCGCCCGACCGGGCGCACCGCTGCCGGTGTAACCGGCATCAAGCTGGCCAAAGGCGACCGCGTGGCTTCGATGGAAGTGGTCGAACCGGATGGCAGCCTGTTTGTCATTACCACCCTCGGCTTCGGCAAACGTACCCCCCTGAACGAATACCCGGTTAAAGGTCGCGCCACCGGCGGCGTTTCAACCTTCGACTCCAAGAACCTCGCCCGTACCGGGGAGATCTCGGCGGCGCGGGTGGTGCAGGAAGCGGATGAGGTTACCTGCATATCCAGCGCCGGCATGGTGCTGCGTCTGAAGGTGGCTGATATCCGCCTGTCGGGCAGGGCAACCAGGGGCTCACGCCTGATGGATGTTAAAGACGGCGATACAGTTGCCTCACTGGCACGCCTGACCCCCGAAGAGACGGTGGAAGAAAACGGCGCTGCCAAAAAAGGGACACAGGACACCCTGCCAGGGGTTTAACAGGCCCATATGATGAAACGCGTGAACACTTTTCAACCAGTCCGTTTTACTCTGCTGTTGGCAGGTGTTCTTTGTTTATTGCTGGCAGCCGGTTGCAGCAGTGTGCCTTCACCCAGCCCAACCCGGGTGGATACCCCTGCCCCCGTCACTCCGACTCCGCAAAAACCCACCCCAACCTTTACTGCAACCCTTGAGCCTGCTCCCACAGCCAGCCCCGAACCAGCAGTAACCCTGTATCCAGTTTCTGGCGGGGCAACCATCCTGGCATCCAACGTGGCAGCGCTGCAACTGGCAGCAACCTGGAACGCGTACGCCAACACCCTGGCATTCTCACCCGATTCCAGCCTGCTGGCAACCGCCGGCATCGACCGGGTCATCCGGCTGTATGCACTTCCATCCATGGCGGAGGTGCGCCAGCTGGCAGAACCGCCCGATATGGGCTACCTGTACAGCCTGGCATTCTCACCGGACGGCAGCCTGCTGGCATCCGGCAGCGGCGACCACATCATCCGCCTGTGGAATACAGAAACAGGTGAGCTGGTGAGCAAGATCAACGGGCACACCCTGGACGTGCGCGCGGTGGCATTTTCGCCGGACGGGCAGTACCTGGTGAGCGGTTCGCGCGACCAGGCCGTGCGCGTCTGGAATGTCAGTGACGGCAGCCAGATCGGTTTCGAAGGCGTTTGCGGTGAATACGTCAACAGCCTTTCCTTTGCTCCGGATGGATCAGGGTTTGTGGCAGGCTGCGGAAACGGTGAGGTGCGCATCTTTTCAGCTGACGGGCGCTGGAAACAGACCGGTGCAGGGCACGGCAGCTCGATCAATTCGGTGGTATATTCGCCCGACAGCCAGCTGGTAGCAGCTGGAGCGCGGAATTATGACGTTTGGATCTATGAACTGGAACACGGCTGGGTGCTGCAGCACCTCTCGGGGCATACCGGTTTTGTGAATGGTGTGGCTTTCAATCCCGGGGGGGATATCCTGGCTTCAGCATCGCAGGATGGTACCATCCGGTTGTGGAACACTGCCAGCTGGCAACTCCTGGCTGTACTGGGGGATGGCAGCAGCGAATTCCTGGCGGTACAGTTCTCGCCCGACGGGCGTATGCTGGCTGCTTCCGCCCGCGACGGCAGGCTGATGATCTGGACGGTCAATGAATAATTCCACTTTCAGCAAGGATAGTCTTCCACACTGGCTGAGGTTCTTCATTGTACTTATACTGAGTCTTGCCCTGGGGAGTTGCGGACACACCGGGGACCTTCCCCCGCTCGGAGATGCCGCCGATGCGGTCAGCGTGTACTTTACCGGTGGCAGCCGCGACTATAAGCAGGTCATCACAGCGGTGACAGATGCGATCTACACAGCCCAATCCAGCATCGATATTGCCATGTACAACCTCAACCTGCGCGAGGTCGAGCAGGCTTTACGGGATGCCCATAAGCGGGGGGTGAATGTCCGCCTGGTGGTGGAAAGCGACGCACTCGACGGCTGGGTGCCGCAAAGCCTGAAAAGCAGCGGCATCCCGGTGGTAAGCGACGGCAGGGAAAGCCTGATGCATAACAAGTTTATGGTCATCGACAAGCGCCAGGTTTGGACCGGGTCGCTCAACCTGACCGAGAACGGGGTAATCGAAGACCGCAACAACCTGGTGAGGGTAGACAGCCCTTCAATAGCTGAATACTACACGCAAGAATTTGAGGAGATGTTCACAGCCAAGGAATTCGGCAATGCCAGCCCGCAAGGCAGCCCGGAAGACGGCCGGTTCAAAGCGGGAGACATACCGGTTGAGGTGTACTTCTCCCCCGATGATGGGGTCATGGACATCCTGTTGGAAGAGGTGGCCAGCGCCCGGGAGGAGATCGTTTTTTTTGGCTACTCCTTCACATCCGATCCGCTGGCGCAGGCGCTGGTAGAAAAAGCCAGGCAGGGCGTACGCGTGATGGGGGTGTTTGACAGTGATATGGTCATTGCCAACACCGGCAGCGATTACGAGTGGCTGCTAGGCGCAGGGCTGCCTGTCTGCCGGGATGGTGAAGCCGGCTTGATGCACAACAAGGTGATCATCATTGACCAGCAGGTGGTAATTACGGGGTCATACAACTTCACCTCCAGCGCCGAACGGTTCAATGATGAGAATGTGCTTATATTGCACGACCCTCACCTGGCAGAGTTGTACCTGGCGGAATTCACGGATATCAACGCCCATTGCCTGCCCTGAATCAAATTCGCCGTCATATGATTTAATAATACCCTTTTGTTCTGCTATCTACCGGTTTCTTTTCACATCCACTTACGCTATAATGTTAATTACGTTTTGCTCAACCGGTTCGGGGAAAAAATAATCTGATACTGAACGTCTAAAAGGAGGAAACGAGATGAAACTTAGTGCACCAACAAAATTAACTTTTTGGCTTTCACTGATCCTGGGAGTACTGGGGGTTGTACTTGCCCTGGCCAATATCTGGGGTCCTGGCTTGTGGCTGGCGGTTGTCGGCCTGGCTCTATTGCTTTTGGCTAATGTAACCAAAGGCCTGTAAGTGTGGTAATACCGGGCAGGGGTCTGGATTCCCCGAAGGCAGCCTGCCCGGTTCTTTTAATTAGCCGTTCCGAGTAATCCATAAAATTTCGAAATTAACTTGGAACACTTAAGAATGGAGGCAAATAGAAATGGCAGAAAAGAAAAGTTTATTCAAGAAGATTGGCGATGCATTTTCCACCAAGGACGAAAAAGCAGCTGTTGAAGCCGCCCAAACCGTAAGTCAGGATGCGGCGAAAGAGGCTGCCAAGGCAAAAATGGAAGCCGAAAAGGCAAAAGAAGAACTGGCTGAACTGAAGAAGAAACAGGAACTTGAAGAAGCACGCGAGCGTATCGAAGCCGCCCGCAAAGCAGCCGCCAAAGTGGAAGCTGACAAAGTCATGGCAGCTGCCGCAGCCGCAGAAGCCCTCAAACCCAAGTACACCATTATTAAAGAGCACACTCTCACCCCAGATGACACCCTTAGCGGGCTTGCTCTCCACTTCTACGGCCATGCCACCCCGCCCTACTGGCAGTTCATCATCGAAGTCAATAAAGATACCATCGGATCGGAAGTGAAAGATTACACTCCGGGCAAGGTCATCAAGGTCGCTGAACTGCCTGAAGACTTTCTGAAGAAGTAGACAAAAAATGGCAGCAAACACGTTAGACCTGGGTACCCTTTTTGCGGCTGTCGCCAAGAATTTGAGCGCCAACCAGGAAGCTTTGAACCAGGCAGATTCCTACAATCATGACCATGGCAACAATATTGTCAATATCTTTCAAACGGCTGCCCAGGCTGCAAAGGCAAAGAAAGGTGCAACCCCTGCCGAGCAGCTGGCGCACGCCAGCGCAAGGGTAAAGGCAACCCAGCCCAGTGGATCAGGGCAGTTTTATGCTGATTCGCTGGCAGCCGCAGCCAGCCAGGTTAAAGGAAAAAAACAGCTGGATTCAAACAGTGCCATGAGCCTGATCACTGCCCTTCTGGGCAGCGGGCAGCAGGCACAAACTGCGCCATCCCAGTCAGGGGCAGGCGACCTGCTTGGCTCCCTGCTGGGCGGTTCACAGCAGCCTGCTGCGCAGGATACAGCAGCAGATCTGTTGGGATCACTCCTGGGCGGCGGGCAGCAAGGTTCTTCTCAGGCGCCCGGCGCGGACCTGTTGGGTGCATTGCTCGGCGGGCAGCAGCAATCCTCGCAGCCGCAAGGCGGCGACATGCTGGGCGCACTCCTGGGAGGGTTAACTGGGCAGCAGTCCAGCCAGTCTGACGGCAAGCTGGATATCAACGACCTGATCACTGCAGGCATGTCCTTCATGCAGTCCAAACAGCGTGGCAAGAGCACTATCGAAGCGCTGGTAGGTGCTATCCTGGCCGCCAGTCCCCTGGGACAATCGCAAGCCCACAGCATGAGCGGCAACATCATCGCCAGCACCTTGCTGAAGAAGATGCAATCCGGACTGGCAACTGCAAACCGGTAACCGGTATAAAAAATCAATCACGCCCTGCTCACCACAGGGCGTGATATTCTTATTGCCTTGAACAGTGCGAAAAACTGGAAGGTTACTCCCCTGCCAGCAGTTCCCCCTGCATGACCATCACAGCCTGCCCCGAGATAGCCACCCGGTCACCCAGCAGGCTGACCTTCAATACCCCGCCGCGGGCTGAAATCTGCCAGGCGGTGAAATCTGTCTTCCCCAGTTTTTCGCTCCAGTATGGCGCCAGGGAGGTATGGGCTGACCCGGTCACAGGGTCTTCATTAATGCCTACCTGCGGGCCAAAGAACCGGCTCACAAAATCGACACCATCAGTATCCGCCCTGGCAGTCAGGATCACCCCGCGCACCGGGATTTGCTTCAGGCGGGCGAAATCCGGGGTGCATTCCCTTACCAGCCTTTCATTGGTTACTTCCACCAGCAAGTCTTCCCCCATCCCAATATAGCGCGGCAACAAACCCAATGCCTCTTTCAATCCTTCCGGTTCCGCTACTGTGCGCACCGGGCGGGATGGAAAGTTGAGCGTGATCCAGCCGTCGTTTTCAACAGCAGAGAGAATTCCGCTGCGGGTATGAAAGCGCACTTCCTGCCCGGCCGCTGCCCTGCCGGTACTGAAAAGTACATGAGCAGAAGCCAGGGTGGCATGACCGCACAGGTCAACCTCCACTTTCGGAGTAAACCAGCGCAGCTGGTAATCCTCATCCCCCTTGAGTAGAAAAGCGGTTTCCGACAGGTTCATCTCTGCCGCCACCGCCTGCAGCCAGGAGTCCGGCATTTCCTTTTCCAGCAGGCAGACCGCTGCCGGGTTGCCGTGAAATATATCGGATGTAAATGCATCCACCTGGTATATCGGCAAGGTTTTCATCCTGCTCCTTTCTCAGCCCCGATCACAATTTTTGCGCCACTCCCCTGGCCCATTCCCGGATCTTATCCCAATCACGGTAATCACCGCGCTCAGCGTTTTTCATGACCTTCGACCAGAAACCGGGGATCTTTTCAGGTACCATTGCCCCGCCAAACAACCCGATATCCAGCGGCTCTTTCAGCTTGACCAGCGGCTTGAGATATCCTGTGACAGTCGCCCTGGTTTCGGGGGTATCTTTGAACATGGTCAGGCAGGAGACAAAATAGGCGACCTTGATGCCCTTGATCTGCCTTGAAAACTTGCGGGCAAAGCGCATGGTTTCAGGGATCAGCCTGCTATGCCGCGCCGCACTGCCCAGCACCAGCATGCTATAGGGTTCCAGCGAACCTACCTTTTGCACCGGCAGCACATCCACCATCAAGCCTTCTGCCGCCAGTGTTTTACCGACTTCTTCTGCCACCTCAGCTGTTGCCCCCGCCCTGCTGGCATACGCAACCAGGACCTTCTTATCCATCATTTACTCCAATCAATGAGATGCCCCTGTTATTACTTGCGCACAATATACACCAGTTCGCTGCCAATCTCAAGTCCGCGCACATGCCACGGTTTGCCTTCGATCAACTCCGCAAACTGGTCTGCATACGTTTTCCGCATCCCCTTATTGCGTCCCCCCAGGCTGGTTGCCGGGTATGTGACCACCAGTGTTTCAGCATTAATCCCTTCCAGCAGGCGTGAACCAATGCCTTTCTGCAGCTGCTCCAGGCATGGGATGGTTTTAAGCAGCAGGGCAGCCTGCACCGGTTTATCTGGCAGCCGCTCCACCAGGTCGCACACAAAACCAACCCCGCCGAACCCCATGTGGATGCGGAAAGCATCCACAAAAGCCAGCATGTCGCTGAAGATGTCGCACAGGATCACCTGGGCGCCGGGTTTGAGCGGCATCCACGGCAGCGCCAGCGGGTTCAGCCCGCAAGCCAGGTCGAGCAGGCTTTCCACCTCACCCAGCCCGCCCAGGGTTTGTTGATAAAAAGTCTCGATTACCGGCAGGCGTTCGCGGGTGGAGGCGTGGTACTGCATCTTTTCCCGGCAAAATGCACGCAGCGCCGGGTCAGCCGGGTCATGCGGCAGTCCCTTGAGTTCCTCCAGCCATCCGGCATAAGGCGGTGTGGCCGGGAGGTAAGCCCCGCCAACCTGGTGCAGCACGCTGCGTACTGCTTTGACAGTCGCCTTAAAACCGCGCCCCTTGGCTATCTCCTGGCGGGTAATGCGCTCAACCAGCCCGGGATCCATGCTCCCGTACCCTTTGCCGCTGCGCACTGCCGCAATCACCTGGTTTACTTCACTGGTTTCCAAGGTCAGTTCCTGGTTGTGGAGCGGATGAAGAGCAAGTTCATCAGCAGGTTCATGAAACCTAGATTGTGCAGGGTAGCCAGACGGGGAAAGAGCGGGTCGTTCATCTTGAACAGGTGATGCAGGTACCCGGCCGAGTAACGCAAACACACCGGGCAGGAACAGCCCTCCACCAGCGGGCGGTTATCTTTGACGTTATGTTCGTCCTTGATGTAGCGGTAGCGCAGCCATTCCTTGCCGGGGGCAAACGGGTCGATTGTGCCGGGCAGCCCGGTAAAGGTGTACAGCCTGCCGTGGCGGGCATCGCGGGTGGGCATGGCGCTGTCGAACATGGGGTACCCCATGCGGTAACAGGCAGCCACGTTTTCCGGGTGCCCCACCCCGAGCGCGTGCAGCGGAAATTGCATCGGAACCAGGCTGCGGGTATAAGACAGGATATCAGCCAGCAGGTTGGAATCGGCGTCCAGCGGCCAGCCGCCGTAACCGTAACCGTCAAAACCGATCTCCAGCAGGGCTTCAGCGCATTGCTTTCGCAGGTTATGGGAACCCCCGCCCTGGATGACACCGAACAGGAGCGGTTTTTGGGCCTGCGCATCTTTCCTGCCTGCCAGCAGGCTGTCAAAGGCCTGCCGGCTTCTTTTTGCCCAGGCGATGGTGCGCTGCACCGAAAGGCGCTGGGCAGATTCCCCTGCATCCACGTGGGTGCAGTCATCCAGGCAAACCACGATATCCGCCCCGTATGATAATTGCAGCTGGATGCTTTTCTCAGGGGTGAGCTGCAGCTTGCGCTGGCTGCCTTCGGGCATGAATGTCAAGCCCTGGTCGCTGATCGAACCAGCTTTGGGGTTATTGTGGATGAGCGAATAAGCCTGGAACCCGCCCGAGTCGGTCATGATGGGTTTGTCCCAGCCGCTCATGCGGTGTAGCCCGCCCAGGGCTTTGATGGTGGTGGAGCCGGGGCGCTGCATCAGGTGGAAGGTGTTCATCACCAGCGCCTGCACCCCGATCCCGTCCAGGTCGCCGGCATCGGCTGCCCGCACCATGCCAAAGGTGGCATCAGGCAGGAAGACGGGAAACCGCAGTGTGCCGTGTGCCAGGCTCAGGCTGGCAGGAGGGAATATGCTCATGCAGTCATTATATCCAATTTGGGCAGGGTATATGGGACAGGCAGAACAGTGCAGGGTGTGGACCATATTCCAGTCCACACCCCGCCAATAAATTGTCACCCAGCCATCAAGATTTCACGGTTCGTTTGGATACACTGCGTAAGTGCCTCCAAAGTTGCCCATGTAATTCACCTGAGACATGTAGAAATCGAGCTTCGTGTTGTTGACATAGGCTTCAAAACCAATCCCGTAATTACCGATGAAGCTGCTGGAGTACAGGTATATTTTCCCATTAAGAGAAGCTATATCCATTCCGGGATTGTTACCGCCTGCGCCATTCAGGAATACAACCATGTTTTTCACGGTCGTATTTCCCACTGAGGTGGAATATACGCCTTCGTTAATGTTATGCAGCGCATGGCTGTTTACCAGCATGATTGTGCCTGCCTGATCGATGTCAATTCCTCTAACCTGGTTATGTGCAGCAGTCACTCCGGAGATCGAGACAGCGCCCATACTTTTGATCCATAACCCGGAACCCGTGTTCCCGGAGAAATTATTGGTTCCGATCAATGTTATCGGGCTGTTCACCGGAGAATTCGAGTTATCCAGCTCAACACCCGGGTTATTATTTATCAACGCCGATACTGAATTGAGCGTGATTGGCCCAGTAGCCTTTACATACAAGCCTGTGCCGAGATTGTCGTCAAAACTTGATTTTGTAACTGAAACAGGAAATGCCGAGGTGGTCCATGCTGTATTATCCAGGTATGCGCCGTACATCCAGTTCATGGAGGCGGTCACCATATTGAGGGTAATGGCACCTTTGGTTTTAACTTCCAGCCCGCTGAACATGTTAGAATTTCGCTTAAAAGTACTGCTGGTGACCGATACCGGCTTGGGGAGGGATGCAGTCTCATTCTTGATGAACAAACCGCCCTTGTCATTTTCTTCAACAATTACCTTGCTGATCAGAACTATGCCGTTGGAGAAAATTTCCATTCCCCTGTCCGTGTTGTTATATACCCGGTTAACGAAGTAAGGCACCGTTGCTGTAACAGTGACATTGCCGATACCGCTTGTGTTATCCAGGATGACACCTTTCCAATCATTCTGCTCAGCCGTGAAGTTCATCAGGGTGATGCTGCCCTTGGCGGAGAAAATGGCGCCACCGCCTGTGTTTAAGGGAGCTAATCCATTTTTATTGAACTGGTTACCCGTCCCCACGACCGACACACTGCCATTCACGGATACGACATCCATACCATGCAGGTAATTCTGGTTTGCCTGTATACCGGAAAGCGTGATGTTGCCAGATGCGTTAATGAACAATCCATTGTCTGACCGGCTGCCGTTAAATTGAACCGGGAAGCTGGGAGTGCCTTTGATGGTGACTGTGCCTATCCCATCGCAGCCACTAATACCCTCCTGGCAGGTATCCAGGTAAGCATTTACTGTGTTATTGTCGTTCACCTGCACCCGGTTGAGCGTGATATTTCCCCTGGTATAAATGTAGAGTCCTTCCAGCCCATTGCCATTAATGGTGTTGTAGCCTTCCGGTTTAGTCCGCAGGATGGTAAAGTTTCCACCCTCCCCGATGGGAGCTTCAAAATAAATACCTGCACCACCTGTGTTGCCGCTTGCGCTGATGTTGGTCAAAGTGATGCTGCCTAAAGTCTCGAGGTACAGGCCTTCAGCGCCTTTATTTCCGTCAAAGACAACATCTTTGAGGGTGATATTTTTTGGCAGACCTGAGAAGTAATTCTTCAAGTCAGCCCCACCGCAGTGCTGTAATGAATCCTGTCCATTATCCCAGGCACCGCCCCGGTTCCAGGTGATCGTTCCGCCAACCTCAGCTGCGATGCCCCAGCCATTATTTTCCCAGATCGAGACATCGGTGAGCAGCAGGTTGGTTGTCAAACCGGCAGTTTCCACATTGATTCCGTCTTCGCTGGAGCCGGAAACGGACAATTTATTGATTGTGATATTGCGGGTGGTATTGATCCGCAGCCCATCCCCGACAATATCCCCGTTGCTCTGGATGGTGTTCACCCCATATGCTGCCAGCATGGTGATCCCGCCGGTTGCTCCAGCAAAGTTGTTATCCAGGTACACCCCGTAGGAGTTGTTGATCGAGGCGGTGATGGTGTTGAGGGTAATGTTGCCCTTGGAGTTCACTTCCAACCCGGCACCCCCATTGTTGCTGAAAACCCCGTTAGTGACCGTGACCGGCGCAGGCAGCAGGCTGCTGGAATTATCCAGGTATGCGCCGTTTCCGTTCGTACTGTCGTAGGCATTCACATTAGTCAGGGTAATTGGTCCCAACGACGCTATGATCAGGTTGTCTGAAGGGTTTCCAAAGAAGGTGCTGTTTGTGATGGCGACAGATCGGGCTGCAGGCACCATGAGGTCAAACATATCTCCAGTGATGCGCAGCCCGCTTTTCGCGTTGCTGTATGAGGTAATATTCTTGAGGGTCACAGTTCCAGTGGTGCCGATATACAGCCCGTCATTGGCATTGCCGGTTGCCGCCACATTCTCGAGGGTGATATTGCTGAACGACTCTGTGGATACCCACAATCCAAAACCATTCCCCTCTTCGTCTGTAGTGGAGTTCATGAATACTGCATTCTTTATGGTTAACGCGCCTCCAAATGCCTCGAAGTCCAGCCCATCACCCTTATTGCTGATAGCGCTAAAACCATTGATGGTGACAGGATTACGGGTACGCAGCCACAATCCCGCATAAAGACCCGTATCATTCCCATTAAAACTGAAGGTGCTATCAGTGATTTTTATCGTTCCGCTTACAGGACAAATCTGCCAATCGCCCAAATTACAGGTAAGGAGATGCATACCATCATATTCATTGTGGCTGACATCCATCCGCAGCATATCCACAGAACCTGTATGGTTGATATAAGCGCCTGAGCCGCTTGTATTTGTAACGGCTAAGTCAACAAGTTTCAGCAGTCCTTTGTTATTCTCTATGTCTAATCCTTCAAGGGCAGAGTCAGCCAGAATGCTTATGCCCTGTAAAGTGAAACCAGCCGGCATGTTATAGATTTCAACAGTACCCTGAACGACCGGCGGATCTCCTTCAGTACCATAATCACGCATGATCCCTTTGAGGGTCAGGAAACCTGTCAGGGTATTGTCGATGTAAATATCCTCAAATATTGTCAAATCCTTGTTGTAATCCCCTTCGAGGTAGATCATGCCATACCCCTTTTTGGCGCCCCAATCTGCCAGGGCCTGGTTGAGCTGATCATAGTGACACATCCCGTCAGTACAGGCGCCGTAAAACCACGGGTCAGGCGCGCATAAAATTGTCAAGGCGCTTTGCGATGCCAGGGGAATGGCGCCGTCTTCTCCCACCAGTTCCGCTCCGGCTTCCGCCAGGACCTGTACGGCAGCTGTGACAGGGGTTTCACCAGGTTCTTCCGGTTGAGGTGCGGCAGGTTCAAGCGGTAGAGGAGTTTCAGGGACATCCCCTTCCGCCTGGGCCACTGTTGGACTTAAGGCAGCCAATGCCAGCGTAAATACTACCACCAGGGGTAGAACTCTGCTCCAGTGGAAATGAGTACGCATAATACCCTCCTTCTTAAAAAATGACACGATCGAGGGGAACTACTCCCCTGCGCCGTCCAGGGCATTCCTGAGCTATGAAATTTCATTTAGAGAGCGGTAATACCATAATAGTGATTATTATTTAAAAGTCAATAGGTTCAGCTTTTGTTTTCAGCTTTTGTTTTTTATTGCCCCAACCAGCATAGACAAAGGACTACAGTCTCCCCTGCACACCCTTAACCTGTTCCATTACCTCTTCCAACCTCCACAGGCCCGCTTCTCCGCTGGCACGCAGGCGGTATTCCACCCCGCCCTGCCTGAGCCCGCGCTCGCCAATGGTCAGGCGGATGGGCATCCCCAGCAGGTCGGCATCATTGAACTTGACCCCCGGGCTGGCCTGCCGGTCATCCAGCAAAACCTCCACCCCGGCAGCTTGCAGCTGCTCATACACACTCCATGCGGCTGCTTCTGCCTGGCCGTTCTTATCGGGCAGGCTGACGATGTGCACCAGGTACGGGGCCACACTGGCAGGCCAGCACAAGCCCTTGTCGTCATGGTGTTCCTCGGCGATGCATGCCAGCAGCCTGCCCAGCCCGATGCCGTATGAGCCCATGATGACCGGATGGCTGCTGCCGTCCTCAGCCACAAAGGTGCAGCCCAGCGCTTCAGAATAACGGGTGCCCAGCTTGAAGATGTGCCCCAGCTCTACCCCGCGTGAGCCCTGCATAGCACTGCCGCAATGCGGGCAGCCATACCCCTCCGCAGCCGAGACGATATCGGCAACGCTGTCCGCTGTGTAATCGCGCCCGTAGTTGACATTCAGCAGGTGGTAGCCCTCCTCATTTGCCCCTGCCACCAGATTGCTGTAGAGCGGAATCAACTCATCCACCACCACCCTGACGGGCATGGCAGCACCATCCCCCCGCTTAAGGTCAAGCCCCACCGGTGAAGCATAGCCCGGGGCTGCCCCCAGCGCCTTGATCTCCTCTTCTGTTGCCGGGCGCAGCGCCGCCGCGCAGATCGTGTTGGCCAGCTTGATCTCGTTCAGTTCCATGTCTCCCCTCACCACCGCAAAGATGAACTCTTCACGCGCAGGCTGTTCCGGATCCTGCTGGACCGGGGTTGCCACCAGGAAGACCGCCTTGGCAGTGCGGGCAGCCGGGATGCCCAGGAAAGCTGCCAGGTCCTGGATAGTCTTTGCGCCTGGTGTGGCAACCTTCTGCAGCGGCAAAGGTTCTTCCGCTTCCACTGCCGGGCGCCGGAAGGCAGCCACCTCGCGGTTGGCGGCATATCCGCAGGCGGCGCAGTGCAGCAGCGTATCCTCGCCCCAGGGCGAAAGGTACATAAACTCGTGCGCTTCCCTGCCGCCCATCATGCCGGTGTCCGATTCAACCGTCACCGCTGGCACGCCGCAGCGGGCGAAAATCCTGCGGTAGGCATCATAATGCGCCTGGTACTGCACAGCCAGCCCCTCCCAGTCTGCATCCAGGCTGTAGCTGTCGAGCATGGTGAACTCGCGCGCCCGGATCAAGCCCGCCCGCGGGCGGGGATCGTCGCGCCACTTGGTCTGGATGTGGTACACCAGGGCAGGCAGCTGGCGGTAAGAGCGCACTTCGTTGCGCACCAGGTCGCCCACCGCTTCCTCGTGGGTCATTGCCAGTACCATGTCCCGTTCCAACTTGTCTTTAAAGCGCCCCATCTCGCTGCCGATCTGATACCAACGCCCGGTCTCTTTCCACAGCTCAGCCGGCTGCACCACCGGCATGCTGATCTCCTGCCCGCCGATGGCGTTGATCTCGGAACGCATGATGGCTTCGATCTTTGCCAGGCTGCGGCGCGCCAGCGGCATGCTGGTAAAGATGCCGGCTGCCAGGGGGCGGATGTACCCGGCCCGGATGAGCAGCTGGTGGCCAGGCAGTTCGGCATCCGCAGGGACTTCACGGCGGGTTTGCGAGAACAGGCGGGACATTAACATGGCATACTCCACTCGAAACGGCATTAATCAGGATATTCAATTGTACACATTTAGGGGAATCTACAGAAGCCAGATCCACTCAGAAACAGCCCGGTAGAGCGCAATCCCGGCTACGTGCCCGCTGCGCTTCATCAGCCAGGAGAGTAACAATGCCTGTACCGCTGCCAGGCCGAGACGAACCCAGAAGGTTTCGGGCTGCAACAGCAGGCGCGGCAGCTGCCAGAGCAGGAAGACAACCGCAGCGGCCAGCCACCCGAACCGGTCGCCGAAAAAGGATGTCAGCCGCAGCTGGATGTAGCCCTGGAAGATGGTGGTTTCTGCCAGCGCCAGCAGCAGCCACACCACCAGGCCGCTCAGCTCAGCCGGGGAGACCCCGTCCATGAGCAAAAAGATTGCGCCGCGCAGGAAAACAGCCAGGAAAGCCAGCGCCAACCCCAGCCGCAGGCTTGGGCTGAGCATGGCTTTATTCCAGCCTGCGCTGCGGATAGGCTGGCGGCGAACATAGAGCAGCGCCAGCACCAGCAGCAGGGCAGCCAGGCCGGCAACCAGCTGCTGCCATAATTCCCGAGGAACGTTTACGAAAGGCTGCGGGGCAGGGATGGTTCCGCTATAGAACAGGATGGACAACGCTAAAAGCAGGCTGAAGAGGGTAAGGGAAATGACCGCCTCGCGGCGCGGGTACTTGAAACCAAGCAACGGGCGCTGGCGGATACTCTTGCTCAGCCCTGCCAGCAGCATGACGGCGATGACGCCCATCACTTCACTGCCGGCCAGGATCAGGGTTCGCGAATCCATGCGCTAGGTTGCTCCCTCAATCCCGTCTGAATCGGGTGGGGGCTGCAATTCGAGGGGCAGTTCTTCGACAGTCTCTTCCAGGTTGAGGTCAATCTTTTCTTCCATCCGTACCGCCCCGCGCAGGAAAGCGCCTTCTTCGGTGGAGAATGAGACCGCCGAGACATCCCCCCACACCCGGCCGGTACCGCGGATTTCAAGCTTTTCGGTCACAATGTTGCCGCGCACCAGCCCGGCCACCACCACGGTGCTGGCTTTCATCTCAGGGCAGGTCACCCGGCCGGTCTCACCGACCACCAGCAGGCCGCGGATGGCGATCTCGCCTTCGAAGGTGCCCTCGATGCGGATGCCGCCGCTGCCGTGCAGATTGCCCTTCCAGATAATGCCGGGCCCGAGGATGGACGTGATACGTTCACCAGGGACAAAGGACTGGGTAGAGACAGGCTGGGTGGTTTTTCGGAACATAGACGGCACCAGTTAATTCAGGATAATTTCTTGTGCAACGATAATTGTACCAGACCCAAATTTGCACAAACCAGGAAATTCATATTGAAGGCTCAGCGGGTGAGGGTAGCTTTGACCACATGCCGGTCAACCGCCCCGAAACGATACTTGTACTCCTCATCGCCGCGCATGAAATCGAGCGCTTCGCGCCCGTTGCTGATCGCCCACTGGATCATATGCCCCAGCAGCACCCAGCCGGGAGAGGTTTCAAAGTAGCGCGGATTAAAGCCAGAATTGTACACCCAGATCCGGTTGAGGTAATCAAAGCTCAGGTAGGCAGCCGCCTTTTCCTTTCCGAACTGCAAAAAGGCCAGGTTCAGGCAGCCGCAGGTGAAGGCCATGCGCATGGTCTGGCGCATCTGCTCCTGCATGGGCCCGGTCAGGAAGCGCGCCTTGGCTTCATCCTGCGCCATCAGGCCGAGGAAAGCCTCGATCTCCGCATCCAGGCTGGCAGCATCTTCCACAATATACAGGCTGGCAGGCACTTCCAGCTCGGCAGCCCGCCGCATCTTGCGCCGGATCTCGTGGCGCTGCTTCTTGTCCACCCCCGCCAGGTAGGTCTCCCAATCGGTTGGAAGTGGAATATAGGGAGAACGCTGCAACACCTCGACCCGGCATTCCTTGCCCAGGCGGCCAGCCAGCGCCTGCAAAGCCGGCAGGCTGGGTGAATCATCCAGCAGGTTGTGCAATACCAGCTCCTGCCAGGGATGGTCCACCCCCCCCAGAAAATCCAGCAGCGCAGCCAGGAAGGGTTCAAGTTTACCGGGCAGGGCGATGATATCCAGGTAATCGGAGATCTCCACCGCCCCAACCAGCAACAGGGAAGGTTTTCCCGTCTGCGGTGTGTAGAAGAGGGGGGCTACCCCAACCAGGGTATCCCCCTCATGGGCAGTCACGATCAACAGGTCAGCCTGCTGCCATTCTCCTCCACCGCGCGTGGCCCACCAGTCTTTCTGGTACTCGTAGCGCAGGAAGGGAACATGGGTGGTGCTTTTCGAAAGCAGGTCATTCCAGGCAGCGTGCAGGTCTTCAGGGAAAGTGCGGTGCAGTGTCAGTTTCATATTCCCCCATTATAAAGCCGGATGCCCGTGCAACACCCCCTGAAAAGCAGGAAACTCCAGGGGCACCCGGAGCACAATTATCCAATTGCCGGCCTAAAACAGGCTTCGAACGATCAATAGCAGGGCAAAGATGATGAGCGGCACGCCCACAATAGCGCCAACCACCGTCAGGCTGACCACCACCCCCACGATCAGCAGCGCCAGCCCGATGACAGCCCCCACCACCCTGCCGGTCACACTGATGATCAAGATCACCAGCCGCCAGATTGCCCAAAAGGGCCACAGGTACCAGGGCACACCCCGTTTGGTTTGCGATTCAGTCATGGTATTCACCTCACTCTATATACGCAGGCAGGACGAAAAAGTTGTACCTGCCCGGGCAATTCATAGTATAGTTGCAGGCAGCAAGCGTTAATCTTTTACTCCCGGTGAACCAATGACTTCCCTTCCCTCGATGATCGATCCAGCTTTTCCCCTGTGCGAACTGCACCGCCACCTCGACGGCTGCGTGCGCCTGTCCACTATCCTGGAGCTGGGGCAGCGCTATAACCTGCCCCTGCCGGCTGCTACGCTGGATGGGCTGCGGCCATTCGTGCAGGTCTCAGAACCGCAGCCCGGTGTGATGGCTTTCATGCAGAAGTTCAAATGGCAGACCATCGGCATGGTAAACCTGGACGCCTGCCGCCGTATCGCCTGCGAGAATGTGCTGGATGCCGCCTCCGAGGGGCTGGATTATGTCGAACTGCGCTTCAGCCCCCTCTTTATGGCGGAAACCCACCAGCTGGACCCGGAAGCAGTAACCGCCGCCGTGATCGAAGGGATTGAAGAAGGCAGGCGCCTGACCGACATCAAGGTCAATCTGATCGGCATCATCAGCCGCACGTACGGCGCGGAGAAAGGCTGGCAGGAGCTGAAAGCCTTGCTGGCGCACAGGCACGCCATCACCGCCCTCGACCTGGCAGGAGACGAAGCCAACTTCCCCGGAGAGGGATTTGTGGAGCACTTCCGGGCAGCGCGCAATGCCGGCTGGCATATCACCGTGCATGCCGGGGAAGCGGACGGACCGCATTCGATCTGGCAGGCGCTCGAGGGGCTGGGCGCCGAGCGCATCGGGCACTGCCTGAGCGCGCTTGAGGACCCTGCCCTGATGGATTTCCTCAAGAAGGAGCGCACCGGGATCGAGTGCAGCCTGACCAGCAACGTGCAGACCAGCGTGGTGACGGGCTATGCTGCCCATCCCATCCGCACCTTCCTTGAGCGCGGATTGCAGCCTTCTCTCAGCACGGACGACCCGGGCATCTCCGCCATCACCATCTCTGATGAATATAATATTGCCGCGCCCAAAGCCGGCCTGACCCACGAGATGATCCATCACCTGCAGTACAATGCGCTCGAAGCCGCTTTCCTCTCAACCGCTGAGAAGAAGGAATTGATTCACAAGAAACAAATGCCGCAGGAGGCGAAAGCATGAGCATTGTCACCATTATTGGGGCCGGCGTGATGGGCAGCGCCCTGTGCTGGCCGCTGGCAGACAATAACCACACCGTCCGCCTGGTGGGCACCCCGCTGGATGATGACATCATCCGCAGCCTGAATGAGACCCGCATCCACCCCAAACACCAGCGTGAGTTACCCCCTTCCATCCAGCCCTACTTTGTGGATGACCTTCCCCGGGCGCTGGAAGGTGCCGACCTGGTGGTAAGCGGGGTAAGCAGCTTCGGGGTGCACTGGTTTGCCAGCCAGGCTGGCCGTCATTTTACCCCCGGCACCCCGGTCATATCGGTCACCAAGGGATTGTTCGACCAGCCGGACGGCAGCCTGCTGACGGTGCCGCAGGCTGAAGATGCCTGGCTGCCGGATGGGCTGAAAGGGAAGATCCCCCTGCACGCCATCGGCGGACCGTGCATCGCCCAGGAGCTGGCTGCCCGCCGCCACACCGGCGTGGTCTTCTGCGGGCAGGATGCCAGGCTGCTAAACTGGATCGCCGGCCTGTTCCGCACGGAATACTACCACGCCCAAACCTCAACCGACCCGATCGGGGTGGAAGCCTGCGCCGCCCTCAAGAACGCCTATGCCATGGGGATCAACCTGGTCGTTGGTGAGCACGAAGCAAAGGGACCGGATGGGCTGGCCAACCGCTTCAACCCGCAGGCGGCTTTGTTCGCCCAGAGCCTGGTGGAAATGCGCAAATTGGTGGAATGGATGGGCGGGGACGGGAACCTGGTCTACCAGCTGCCCGGAGCCGGCGACCTGTACGTGACCGTGTTCGCCGGACGCACCGCCCGCCTGGGCAGGCTGCTCGGGAAGGGCTATTCGTTTGCCGAAGCGCGCCTCGAGATGGCAGGCGAAACGCTCGAAGCCGTGGAAATTATTAACAGTACAGCGCGCGCTGTTACAGTGCTGGAAAAAGCAGGCAAAGCTAACTGGCAGGATTACCCCCTCCTGCGCCACATGGCGAACCTGCTCCAGGGCATCCCTTCCGAAATACCCTGGAGCCGGATAGCCTGATTATTCTTCTACAGCCACCATCACATTCGATGCTTTGACAACCGCATAGACCGGCTTGCCGACCACCAGCCCGAGGGTTTCGACCGAGCTGAGGGTGATAACCGAGACAATTTCTGCCCCGCCAAGCAGGGTGATGATCACTTCGGCGTTTACGGCGCCGGGATGGATGGCTTTTACAGTTCCCTTGAGTACATTGCGTGCGCTGATCTTCATGATTTTTTCTCCATAAGACGTTCTACCAGTATTATAAACAATCGCAGGCGTTCACTTCAATTATGACATGCACCAGCCCGTCCAGCCCGTCCAGCAGCTGGCGGTAATGCTCCGCCGGGCGCGGCTGGTTGGTCACAACTGAAATGGTCGCCATCAGGTGCTCTGAATCGACCCGCCAGACGTGCAGGTCGCAGATCTGGTTGTCGGCATCGGCTTCGATGCGTTCGCGCATTGTTTCCATCAAATGGGTATCCACGCTGCTGTCCAACAGGATTCGGCCGGTATCCAAAATCAGCCCGATCGCCCAGCGCGTGATCACAACCGCCCCGGCGATGCCCACCACTGCATCCATCCAGATCCAGCCCAGCCACTTGCCCGCCACCAGCGCCAGGATGGCAAAGACCGAGGTCAGCGCGTCCGCCAGCACATGCAGGTAAGCCGCCCGGATGTTGTGGTCGGAATGCGCGTGGGCATGATGTTCTTCCCCGGCATGGCTGTGCCCGTGCCCCCCGCCCAGCAGCAAGGCGCTGACCAGGTTGACGGTCAGCCCGATCCCCGCCACGATCAAGGCTTCATTGAACTGGATGCCCTGCGGTGTGACCAGGCGTCCGATGGATTCGGCCACCATGAAACCCGCCACCACCAGCAGCAAAAGCGCACTGGTGTAGCCCCCCAGCACTCCCACCTTGCCGGTGCCGAAGGTGAACTTCGGGTTGCGGGCATGCCGGCGCGAGTACATGTACGCCAGCAGGGTGATGCCCAGGGCGACCGCATGCGTGCCCATGTGCCAGCCGTCTGCCAGCAGCGCCATTGAGCCGAACAGGCTGCCGCCGGCGATCTCAAAAATCATCATCAGCACGGTGAAGATGACCACTACCAGCGTCCGGTGTTCATTGCTGCGGTCGTCGCCGTTATAGTCGTGGTTGTATTCCAGTTCGGGGTGAGCGTGTTTGTGTGCCATGGTTTGTGACGGTCATTATAACAAAACCAGGGGGCAGAATCCAGTACGCCCTGCTGGCGGTGTACGCCATCTTCGGCCTGGCGTTCTTTATTTTCCCGGGGTAGGGGGAACAACCCCGCGGGGGGAGCGACGATATCGAGATCAACGAGCAGCTTTCAGGGCTGGTTTCAATCCACGCCCCCCGCGGGGGGAGCGACAGCTTCACATTTTTTCATTTTGTATCATCCTTCCGGTTTCAATCCACGCCCCCCGCGGGGGGAGCGACTGGTACATCAGCGAACATATCGACAACCGAGTGGGTTTCAATCCACGCCCCCCGCGGGGGGAGCGACTTCTTACGAATTCCTTCCTCAAATTCTTGGAGGTTTCAATCCACGCCCCCCGCGGGGGGAGCGACCGCCGGCGCGCTGGACCCGCCCTTGCTGCTCAGGTTTCAATCCACGCCCCCCGCGGGGGGAGCGACAAAGAGACCGGATCTCCTAAGATTTGGTACAAGGTTTCAATCCACGCCCCCCGCGGGGGGGGCGACTTTTTCACTATCCTGATATTTCCGCTCTTATTATTGTTTCAATCCACGCCCCCCGCGGGGGGGGGGGGGACAACGAACTTATTGTTTTCACGCACCCCCCACTTGTTTCACTCCA
>Ga0228535_1001144_pt1 | contig 47776 bp, 40 predicted proteins | sample SJ1metagenome_FD_168457 | JGI IMG/M metagenome (GOLD analysis project Ga0228535, IMG submission 168457) | Enriched culture of PCE-dechlorinating microbial communities from Ithaca, New York, USA - SJ1 | ecosystem: Engineered > Modeled > Simulated communities (microbial... > Unclassified | place... | reverse complement strand
GCCGCTCTCCGGATGGGATGCGCGCCAGCCTTGGGCAGAAACAGATCTTCCATGGCCGCTTCCTTCGCCGAACCTGCCTTCGCTCTCATGTGCCGAACTCTATCCCGGCACCTGCCTTGTGGAAGGTACATGGTTGTCGGAAGGCCGAGGAACTTCTCGCCCCTTCGAGATTATCGGTGCGCCTTTTGTCGATGGCGAAGCGCTTCGCGAAGCGCTCTCAGCGCTTGGTTTGCCGGGCCTCGTGTTCATGTCGCTGTTTTTCACTCCTACAGCATCCAAGTATAAGGGAGCGCTCTGCGAAGGGGTTCTTGTTTCAGTTGTTGACCGGGAAGCGGTGCGCTCTCTCGATACCGGCATTGCAGTCGTGCACACGATTCACCGCATGTATCCACACGATTTTCGCTGGCGGGAAGATTGGGAGAATCCAGAGCTTTCGTTCTTCGATAGACTTGCAGGGAATACGACACTGCGCTGCATGATTGATAGCGGCGCACCTCTTGAAGAATGTCTCGCTTTTGCACACGAAGGAGAAGAGCGCTTTTTGAAGCTGCGGCAGAATTACTTGATCTATGGCGCTATTTAAGCGCCCCTTCCGTCATTCCCGCGATAAACTGCTTCGACAGTATCAAAAAGATAATCAGTATCGGCAGTACCGAAATATTCAGCGCTGCGAACAGCACATCCCATTCAATAGTATACTCGCCGAAAAAAGCCTGAAGCCCCAGCGGAATCGTCTTTTTTACCCTCGAACTCAACAAAATCAAAGGGAAGAAAAAGTCATTCCACACATCGATGAAATTGAACATGGCCACTGTGACCAGCGCCGGCTTCAGCAGAGGCAGATCAATCTGCCAATAGATGCGAAACGGGCCAGCGCCATCGATTTTTGCGGAATCTTCAATGTCGCGTGGCAGTTTCTTGAAAAAATTCACCAGCAGGAATACCGAAAATGCGATACCTCCAGCCGCATAGACAATGACTAGCCCCGAAAGCTTGTCGAGCAAGTTCAGCGAGCGCATGATGAGGAATATCGGAATAATTGCCAGGCGCGTCGGCAACGCAAGGCCGGCAAGCAGGAACAAGTATATGCCACGCTTGAACTTGAAATCGAATCGCGCGATGACATAGGCCGCCATCGACGAAACAAGCAGAATCGCAGCAATCGAGGCCGCGGTCACCAGAATGCTGTTTTTGAAATATGTCGCAAAATCGGCCCGCTGCCACGCCGAAACATAATTGCTCCATCGCCATACAGCCGGCAGATTGAAAGGCTTCAGGAAAATCTCGCGCGTCGACTTGAAGCTCGAAAGAATCATGATGCCTATAGGGTAAAGATTTACAAATGCAAGGAGCGCAAGGAATATCCATGCAATGGCTTTCTGTAGTCCATTCAGTTTGAACATCATTCGCCCCTTTCCACTCGCTTCTCGACGATGAACACATAGAAAATCGACACCGGAAAAACCAGAAGGAAAATCAGTGTCACCACTGTCGCGCCAAGACCCATGCCCACTTGACTCGACCCGAGCCCACCAAACGCAATGCGGTAGAACAAGGTTCCGAGCACGTCGGTGGAGCCTGCGGGACCTCCCTGCGTTCCTTCCATCGCGTAGACAATGTCGAAGATATTGAATGTCCATATGAATTTGAGCATGCTCGTTGTGGCAATAATCGGCAGAAGATGCGGCAAGATAATGCGCCCAGCAATCTGCATTTCAGTTGCGCCGTCGATTCGGGCTGCCTCTGTCATTTCGCGATCGATGCCGAGAATCGCGGCCAGATACACTAGAATGTAAAATCCGAGCCCCCTCCACGCCGTCACAAAAATGATTGTCGGCAGGGCAGTACTTGTATTCCCAAGCCATGGTTTTGCAAGAAAGCCGAGCCCGAGCACGCGGAACAGCTGATTAACAAGCCCCCATTGCGGATTGAGCAGCAGCCCCCACAAAAAGCCTACCACCACAATCGCGAGCGTGTTCGGAAAGAAATAGATCACCTTCAGAAACTTTGTTCCCTTTATATCCGCGGAGAGCAGAAAAGCGAAAAAAAGCCCAGGCACTACCGAAAGAATGAGAGACCATATGAAAAATACGATATTATGCCCGAGCGCGCGGTAAAACTCCGGCGCCATAAATCCGGAGAGAATATTCTTGTAGTTCGAGAGTCCGATGAATTTCTTCGGTCCAATGCCAGGCCAGTCATAGAAGCTGAGCCCGAGGCTCGAAAAAAACGGATACGCAATGAATACGGTATATAAGAGCAGCGCCGGGAAGAGCATCCACAAAAAAGAATATTTCCGCACGTCAACCTCGCTCAGATACAAAGTGGGGCGCGCTTCAGAGGGACCGGCTTTGCCAGGGCGATCAGAAAGCGACCGCCCTGCACGCCCACGCATGTGGCATCAGCACAGCGTTATTTTTTGAAAGCCGGGTACCATGTCGAAATGCCATCCTGCAATTTCTTTGCAAGCTCTTCCGGCGTCATCTGATCGAGATACATCTTCTGCATGTTTTCTTGCAGAATGTTGTAGACACTGGGCATTCCCGCATCGAACGGTGAGCCGACCCAGTAGCGGTTGGTCGATGCAATTGTGACCATTTTGTTGTAGCATTTGACTAGAATCGGCTTGGATGCAGGCATGGTAACGCCTTTTATTGCGGTTATCTCGCCGGTCGTTGAAGAGAAGAGCTCGCCATACGCTTTGGTACCGGCATAGTTGAGCACTTTGAGCGCAGCATCTTTGTTCTTGGATGCGCTGCTCAAACCATACGCGCCATCCATATAGATATACGCTTTTGCAGGAAGATTCTTGTCTTTTGGGGGAACGGGGAAATAATCGAACTTCAGGTCAGGATTAGTTTTGAGCCAGTTGGTATTGCCCCAGACTCCGTAAAAGACCATTGCCACCTGTTCCATTGCAAAGGCGACATCCTGCTCTGCGGTGGTATTGGCCATAAAGTCCTTCTGGTAGTACTTCTTGAGCGCATTGAGGTCTTTGAGCATGTTGACATATTCTGGGTCGGTAAATTTGGCTTTTCCTTCCGCAAGCTTGCCAATCCAGGCGTCGCCGGGGTAGCTCACGCCGACCATTGCATTCTGCATGGCGAGAGTCCACGCTTCCTTGCCGGAGACAAAGAATGGAGTGATGCCATTTTTTTGAAGAGTTTCGGCAACCTGCACGAGTTCATCCCAGGTCTGCGGCTCTTTGAGTTTGTATTTGTCGAACATCGCCTTATTGTAGAAAATACCGACAATCTGATTTGCAAAAGGAACCCCCCAGGTCTTGTTGTTCGAGCGGATAAAGCTGAGGGAGACATTGTCAAAGTTCGACAGGTCTACGCTGCTGTCGAGCGGCACGAGATAGGAGTTGTCAATAAGAGCCTGTGTTCTCGCGCCCGGAAGCCTGCGGGTGTACATGAGATCCGGACCGACGCCGCCCTGCAGAGAAACGAGCAGCTTGGAATCATACTCCGTTGGCGGAAATACTTCATATTTGATGGTAATCTGCTCGCCTTTTGCTTTGAGCGCTGTTTCGACCGATTTCCATACATCGACATCCTGAGCGCGCCAGCCCCAGATGGTTACTGTCGCCGGTTTGGACTGAGCCCATGCGGGCATCATAAGGCAAAGCAGAAGCATTGCCATCAAAAACCTTTTTGCCATGTTCGAGCCTCCTGGTGAAAATAGAATGAGCGCTATGCAAGCGCTGCTCTGGCATGTGCGGCTTGGAACGCACTGTGCCACAATCAGTATTGGACTGTTCTGCCGGGTTGTCAATATTTTTTGAAATAATTTTTCGAAATTTGGCTTTTGAGCATTGCAATGATGTATGAACATCGCTATATAATGAAAAAACACAGGAGCGACAATGGACTTTCAAGCATTGGATGACTATCTCGAACGCGCCACGACCGAATCGCGCAATGCCCGTTCTGCAAATATCGACAAGCTGCCGACTATCGAAATATTGCGCATTATCAATGAAGAAGACAAGGGTGTGCCCTTTGCGGTCGAAAAGGCTCTGCGCGATATTGCGGCGCTCGTGGAAGACATTGTCCGCGCATTTACCAGCGGAGGCCGCCTTGTGTATATCGGCGCTGGGACTTCGGGAAGGCTTGGTGTGCTCGATGCATCCGAGTGCCCGCCGACATTCGGGGTTCCACCAGGGATGGTGGTGGGCATTATAGCTGGTGGGGAAGCTGCCCTGCGAAACTCGATCGAAGGCGCAGAAGATGAGCCGGAAGAGGGAATGCAAGCCCTGCGCAATATCGATTTCTGTTCCCGCGATGTTCTTGTGGGCATTACTGCATCGGGCTCCGCGCCCTATGTGTTGGGGGCCATGCAGTATGCAAGAGAGCAAGGATCGGTAGTGGGGGCGATATCCTGCAACCGCGAATCGAAGACATTTGCGCTTGCGCACCATCGCATACTGCTGGAGGTAGGCCCCGAGGTTATCACTGGCTCTACCAGAATGAAAGCAGGTACCGCCCAGAAACTTGTGCTCAACATGCTTACGACAACCAGCATGATTCGTATCGGCAAGGTCTACGGTAACCTAATGGTAGATCTCACACCCGTCAACCGGAAGCTTGTGGATCGCTCGAAGCGCCTTATCCGCCAAGCGACGGGCTGCACCAAGGATGAAGCGGAAGCGGCCTTTCTTGCGTCAGGCGGGAAGCCTAAAATTGCTATCTTGATGATTGCACTTGGAATCAGTGCTGAAACGGCACAAGAACTCATTCAGCAAGGACAAGGCCGCCTCGCCGATGCGATGCGAATATATTCCCAGTCAAAAAAGGCAGGTAAATAGCATGAATTATGGGGCCCTTGAAACAATTGCCCAATCTATGCCTCGCCTTGCGGACACCGAACGCCGCATCGCCGAGTTTGTCCAGGCATCGCCTCAGAAAGTGCTGCATCTCAATATTGCCGAGTTAGCTCGCCAGGCGGGTACGAGCAGTGCAGCAGTCGTGCGCTTCTGCAAGCGGATTGGTGCAGAGGGATACAGCGACTTCAAGCTTTGGCTGGCCAAAGATGTGTATCAGGGCTGGAATGAGAAATATCTGCCCGATCTCGGCCTGGAATCGCAAACGCCGGCTTCGAAGGCAATTCATGACATGGCGGAAGCAGTGCGCCGCACCATGAGTGCACTTGCGGCGACGCTCTCCCCGCAAGCTGTGGAAGAAGCTGCGGAACGAATTCGCACTGCCGCCATGACCGCGCTCTTTGGCGTCGGCGCCTCGGGCCTTGTTGCGGCGGACTTCCATCAGAAGCTCTCACGCATTGGGCTTCCTTCCTCCTACCTTTTCGATACCCACGCACAGATCACAGCATCCTGTGCCCTGCGTCCCCAGGATATCGCTTTTGTTATTTCGTATTCCGGTGAGACGGATGCCATGATCGAAGTAGCGGACCAGGCGAAAGCGCGCGGCTGTTTTCTGATCGCAATGACTATGGCCGGAACAAATCGCTTGTGCGGCCGGGCCGATCTTGCACTCTCTATCCCTGCCGTGGAGCGCGTCTACCGCAGCGCGGCAGAACTTTCGCGGCTGAGCCAGCTTGCTGCTGTAGATATTCTGTTCAATGTCATTATCTCGTATGATATCGACGGCGCAATCGCGGCGCTCGAGCGTTCGATGCAGGCGACGCACGGGTTCTGATGCTCTGTTCTGATGCTCAACTGGCGCCAAAGCCTCTGTCTCGTATACAATATTATTGGAAAAAAATGCAATGAGCATTGAAACACTGAGAACAATTCTGTACGTGACAAGCGCAATTGTCGGCTTTTTGGTCATCTATTCTGCAGCCCGGCAGAAGAGCCATCTTGCGCGATACTTTTTCTTTGCAGCCCTCTGTGCTTTTCTCTATATTTTCGGCTACGCGTCCGAGTTGGGCGCGCATTCTCTCGAAGAAATCCGTTTCTGGCTCAAATTCGAATATTTTGGCTTATCGTTTATTTCTTCATTTTGGTTTTTGCTTTCGTGGAAATTATGGTACAGCCGCAATCCGAGATTCAGGATGATGGTGTTGGTATTTGTCATACCGGCAATTACGCTTTTTCTTGTGTCGACACAGGAATTTCAGGGGCTTTTTTACCGCTCGCTCAGGCTTTCGGATATAGATGGGCATCATCTTGCAATTATCGAAAAAGGGCCTTGGTACTGGGTTCAACTTGTATATCAATCTGCATTTGTCATTATGAGCATCATGCTGCAATGGCTTTCCTGGCGCAGGCGCGGCGGGGTTTTCAAGAGCAGTGGTTTCTGGATGTTTGTTAGTACACTGAGCCTTTTGCCATGGATTGTCATCTACCAGCTTGGGAAATCGCATAATGGTATTGACTTGGCGCCTTTTGGCATTGCGTTGAGCATATTTTTCATTGCGATTGCAGTTCTGCGCTATGGCACGCTCAGTTCAGAGGAAGTGTTTCTCTATTCGATATTTGCTGGTATAGACGACGGGGTGGTTATTCTTGACCGGGATGGGAGGATTTCTGATTTCAACGCAGCAGCGCAAAAGATTTTTCCCTGGCTGAATTCGAGCAGTATCGGAATGCCGATATCGGATCCTGCGGATGCTTCCCTGTTCAATTTCGATGCTCCATTGAAGATGGAAAAAGTTGTCGAACTGGCAGGGAACAAACGGTATTACCAAGGAAGGTTCACCCTTATTTATGAAGGTCGTTCAGTGCTGGGACGTGTCTATTTCTTTAGAGATATAACGGACTCAAGACGCCTGACGAATCGGCTCAGGAAACTGGCGAATTTCGATGCGCTCACGAGCCTTTACAACCGGCGCAGGTTTATGGAACGAGCGGAAAAAGTGCTGGCAAATGCTCGGAGAGCGTGGAAGAATATTGCGCTTCTTATGATCGATGTGGATCATTTCAAGAATGTGAACGATCGTTTCGGGCATGCGGTAGGCGACAGAGTACTCGCTGCTGTCGGGCGCATAATACGTCGAAGGTGCAAGAAAAAAGGTTTTGCAGGGCGCTATGGAGGCGAGGAATTTGTCGTTCTACTGCGCGGCGCGCAGAGAGAGCAAGCATTGGATATCGGTGAAGGAATTCGCAGAAGCATCGAAGGAATCGCGATCGAAAAGCGAATGATTCCGGTGCGAGTTACGGTGTCGATCGGCGTTTCGTCCTGCACAGAAAAAGAGGGAGCCTACGATCTCGATGAACTTTTGATATCAGCCGACCGCGCGCTCTACCTGGCGAAAAACAAAGGCCGAAACAGGGTAGAAGGTTGAGGGGTTGGAAGGTCGAAGGGCAAAGGGTGGCCGGGGGCAGGGGGAAGGGAACTGGGGGCGCAGTTTATTTTCATTTGCTAAAAAATTTGCATTTTCGCGATTGCGGCGCCGTATCCCTCGTTCTATAATCGTTCAACTAGGAGGCACGTATGAAAAAATTCCTCAGTATGATAGCGTTATTCGCTATGCTATTGCCTGCAGTATGGAGCCAGGATAACCACATCGATACTATCCGCTCGTGCTCATTTCGCACGGCTATCCGGGCAACCGTTTCTTCTTGAGCCACTTGGGTGAAAATCTCGCTAGCAAAGGCTATGTTGTCGTTTCGATCGATCACACCGACAGCACCTATTCCGATCAGGGTGCATTTCCCTCGACCCTGTACAATCGCTCGCCGGATCAGTTCTTTGTGCTCGATTCGATGGCCCGCCTCAATGTCGAAGATCGCGGGACCGGGCTTTCGGGCATGATCGATGCAGACAAGACCACGCTCATCGGCTATTCCATGGGCGCATATGGCGTCGTCAATTCGCTTGGAGGCGGCCTATCGGCGAATATTGTCAAGAATGCGACCTTCTCTCCTGGGAACATTCTCGAAGCGAGAGCCGCGGGCAACCCTGCCTACACTGCGAGCCTCGATCCGCGCGTCAAGGCTGGTGTCGCGATCGCTCCCTGGGGCATGAATTACGGCTTCTGGGATGCAGAAGGGCTCAAAGGAATCAAAACCCCGATATTCTTCATGGCTGGCAGCAAGGACACCGTCGCCGGCTATTCGCCCGGCTCCCATACGATATTCGATCTGGCTATCAATGCTGACCGCTACTTTCTCACCTTCGAGAACGGCTCGCACAACGCGGCTGCTCCCATACCCGCCCCCAAAGAAGTGCGCGCAAAAGGCTCGCCCGGCGCCAAAGTCGCTTCGCACTATCTCGACGCTGTTTGGGACAATGTGCGTATGAACAACATCGCCCAGCATTTCATCACTGCCTTCTTGTCGAAGTACATCAAAGGCGACCCCAGCTCCGACAGCTGGCTTGCCCTCATCGAGAACGGTGCCGACGGCAAATGGTCAGTCGATGAAAAAGGCCAGCCCAAGCCCGACCACACCTACTGGAAAGGCTTTGGGAACAACCAGGCGGTGGGATTGAAACTGGAGCACAGGTTGCCGGGAGCGCGCTGAGCCGCCAGCCTCAAGCTGGAGCACAGGTTGCCGCAATAAGTGAGTGATATAGAAAAAGCCGGTGCCGGAAAAAAAGCGCAGGTGCCGGCTGCAATAATCAATGCGGCAGCAATTCCTGGTGCCGGCGTCGGCTGCCGCACTAAGTGCGATAAATATGAGGGCGCCGACGCATGCCGCACGGTGCCCGCAAGGATTTGCCCCCGACCACCACAACCGCTATATTTAAATGGAACCATTTTTGGTTTTATGGCGACAACTATATATAAGAGTAAACATATGTTTGCAAAAAAAGATTATCGAGGAGTAACGAAATGAGAAGAAAAGTTGCGGTTTTTGCGGTCTTGATCGGGCTTGTGGCTGCGTTTGCAGTCTTTGCCGAGACATCATTGCCTCTGTACGGAAACGCGGCCGCAAAGGCAGATAATGCGCTCACCATCGAATCGATGCTCACCTACGCAATTCAGGATGAGTACCTGGCGCGCGCGGAATATGTGGCGATCATGGCCAAATTCGGTCAGATTGCGCCATACTCGAACATCAAGCAGGCCGAGGAACAGCACATCTCCTGGCTAAAGGATATGTTCGCAACGCTGAAGCTGGCGGTCCCTGTGGATGAGGCCGCAAAGTACATCCATGCGCCCGGTACACTGAAAGAGGCCGCCCAGGCAGGCGTGCAGGCAGAGATCGACAACATCGCGATGTACGAGCGTTTCCTGGCGCAGCCTGTGCTCAAGGATCCGCGCTATGCGAGCGTGGTGGATCTCTTCACCCGCCTTCGGGATGCCTCGAAAAACCACCTTGCGGCGTTCCAGAAGCAACTGCAGAAGTATTGATTGCGCGGGTCCCCCCGTTGTCGGCCGATAGCAACGCTCGCAGCGCGGGGGGCTTCAGAGGCATTCTCCGATACCTGTTGATCTAGTTCTTGGCTTTGATATCGTACCCCAGATCTTCAGCGATCTTTTTAGATATGCGTTCGACATCAGCTTCATTGAAATCGAGCGTCGGGATTTTGCTTACGCCCATGGTTGCGATGACATATTCATGGGCGACTTTGACGCCTCGCTGCTCCATGATCTTGCTGACGCAGCGATTGGCGCATCCATTGATTGCGATGACCCTGCGGGCGCGCTTGCCGATGTTGACATGCGCCTCCGAGCCAGCGCCTACTGCAGCAGTGCAGCACATGCGCGCACCGACTCCTGCATTCGTAAGGTCGATTGCCACATGGTTCCCGACCTGGCCGACGCTCGCCGCGCCGTCACAGGCAAAGATGATGTCCATGTTCTCTGTATCCGTTGAGCAGCCCTGCAGACGACGGAATTCCACATTGTCTGTGCTAGAATTTTCAGCCATAATGCGCCTCTCCCAGAAAAATAGATGCTACAAGCCGCAAACTGCGGCGAATTGCCAAATAAAGCGTGCTGTTGATGCAATGTTTTAAAATTTTGCAACATTACAAATCTACTACTGCATTTAATGTCTGTCAATTGGACCGCGGCTATTTCGAGTGGCGTTCAAGTCGGTAACCAAGGCCGCGCCTCCCGAATGAACCTTGAATTTCCGGTGGTTCGTGGCTGCTCCGGCATTGCGCCCGGGCTTTGTCGGCCGTCTGAAAAGAGCATGCAGAACCCCGGTAAACGCGCGGGTCAACGGAAGGTATACGTTTGGGAAATTTGAAGGGGGCAAATAAAAAAGCTGCCATCCAGCGAGTGAATGGCAGCTCCACAACATATGTGCTTGCAAAACAAGCAGCTAATCAGCTTTCTATTTGCTTGGCAAATTAGTCATCAATCCATGATCATCCACCAGTGCCCGCCCTGTACTATAATCATCTATGTAGCTTATGGTATTCACAGTTGTGATTGTAGATCCGCTCAATTTGAATACATCCCAGCAGTTGCCACCTTGCCCTGTCGGAATATTGAATGTCCTGACAAGCGTTGATCCTTTATAGACTTTTACTTTTGCTCCGGAATTCGAGAGTTGAGTGGAAGGGGATGTAGCAGTTGCAGATAGATTGCTGAAATCGTGCACATAATAACGGTATTCACCTGTTTTCTGGTTATAGAGAGTAATGGTTTCAGGGCCGTATGATGATGTATCATCAACATCGAGCTCTACGTCCGGGGTTGCTGCACCGCTTGGAGTATACGTTTTATTAGAAAAATACACATGGAAACGATCAGTTCCAGTGCCGGTTGGCCCCGTTAGATGGCTGTCGAGATCGTAAGGGGTGGCTCCCCATGTCAATATGAATCGATATTCGTTTGCACCAATATTACTAGGGGTTATTGCAGCGTTTTGTTCGCTTTTGGTTTGACCGGCGATAAGATAGACGGTAAAGGTAGTGGTGATGTACCCTGTTTTTGAAATTTCTCCGGTAAAATAGCCTGCCGAGCCCAAATTTGTCGTGGTCACTGTATAGAAGCCAGAGGAATCCGTCGTTGCTGTATAGAGCACGGTTCCGGTTGTTGTATTGATTCCTGCTCGGAAGCTGATAGTTGCCGATGCGAGCCCATTGCCAGTAAATGCGTCGGTGATTGTTCCAGTTGCTACACCCGTTCCGGTATAGGAAGAGCTAATCTGAAGCAGCGTTTCAAGATAGGTCGTCAGATCTTTCTCGACGGCAATACCATAATATGTTGCATCCAGATAAGCAGTTTTCGTAAATTTAGCATAATAGCCTGTACCTGTTGCAATGGAAGTAAAAGTGTAATTTCCGCTTGCGTCGGTGGTGGTGGTACCAAGGATCCCGCCCGTAGATGTATACAGCTTTACAGTAACTCCAGAGACAGGGTTTCCGCTTACCGCGTCTGTGACTGTTCCTGTAACATTGCCATGCGTCGCTCCAATACCTACAAGATCACATGAAAAGAACGCAAGCGAAAATGCCAGTAAAACGACCAAGCCAGTAAACATTTTTCTCATACAGTTCTCCTTTTGAGTCAAGATATCTTAATTATAGGAGATAGATCGCGATTTTCAAGGAAATTTCATAAAAATAACAATATATGATTCCTTTATAGTTATAGAGGTCAAGATCTATTTTGACATGCTGATTATTTATAAGCAAAATTCAATTATCAGCGTTAAATTCGGAATCATCTTTGCTTTCGCCGCGGCAATGCTGCGTGCAAATATTACAATTGCTGCATGGAGCTGGCCAAATTGCGCCATGCTCGAGCATCAAGCAGGCTGGGGAACGGCATGTCGTACGGTATCTATCTTTGCCATCTCTCCGCCGGCTTTCAGCCCTTCCTTGGCACCCTGTCGAGCAGCTCGAGGAGCGCGTTTAGAATGGTCATGGGGTGGGGCGGGCAGCCGGGGATATAGAGATCGACGGGAATGACTGCATCGGCGCCACCGCAGACATCGGGCAGGCCGCGGTAGATGCCGCCGGAAATTGCGCATGCGCCGACAGCGATGACGAGTTTGGGTGAGGGCATGGCTTCGTAGGTTTTCCTGAGTGCGAGCTCCATGTTTTTGCTGACGGGGCCGGTGACGATGATGGCGTCGGCGTGGCGCGGGGAGGCGGTGATGGAAATGCCGAAGCGGCTTAAGTCGAAGCCAATGGTTTCGAGCACATTGACATCGGCTTCGCAAGCGTTGCAGCCGCCGGCGCTCACCTGGCGGATTTTCATGGCGCGGCCGAAGACTCTGAGCATTTTTCGATCGAGCGCTTCGATGAGGCGGGTTTCTTCGGAATTGAGGGCTTGGTTGCTGGCGCCGGTGCTCACTGCTTTGTGCGCCTCATTGGAAACATCGAGGCGGCTTGTACGCGTGCTTGAGACCTGCGGCACGCTGCCCAGAACGAGGCCGGCCTTTGCTCGCGCACCCATTCTGAAGCTTCCTGTGAAGGCGATTGCTCCCTCGGGGCAGGCTGTCTCGCATTTCCGGCAGAAGATGCAGCGCCCGAGGTCGAGCGCAAGGCGCGGCTCAGTTGCGCCCGGCTCTCCATCCTGCACTGAAATTGCGCTGGTGGGGCAGATCGCCTCGCACGCGCCGCAGGTTGTGCATCGCTCTGTTTCGAGTCTAGGTGCCCCGGGATATCGCTCCGGCAGGCGCGGATCCTCGGTGGGGAATGCGTTGGTTTTATATCCTTGATGCAATCGCGAGCGCAATGCTTTTATCATGAAATAGCCTCCTATAGGTCGAAGCCGCAGTACGAGAGATTGAAGCTCTTGTTGCACAGCGGAAAATCCGAAATCTGCTGTCCCCGAAGCGCATACGCGAGCCCCGGCCAGTTATGGAATGAAGGGTCGACAATTTTGTAGTAAAGAAAAGCGCCGCGATTGTCGGTAATGGCGCAGTGGCAGATTTCGCCGCGCCAGCCTTCGACAAGGGAGAGCGCGATAGAGCGCGCCGGGAGCGCTCTTGAAGCGGGTTTTCCCGTGTTTCCGGCCGGCAGCGCCGCGAGCACATCGAGAATGGCGCTTGCTGAGCGCTGGTATTCGAGCATGCGAACCATCGCGCGCGCGTAGACATCGCCGCTCGGATAGGTCGCCACGGGAATCGCCGCATACTTGTATATGCCGAAAGGATAATCGCTGCGCACATCCCTTTCGATTCCGCATGCTCGTGCAGCAGGACCGACCAGGCCAAGTTCGAGAGCCGTCTCTTTTTTCAGCATCCCCGTGCGCTCGAACCGGGCGAGCACTGATGGGCTGTCCCACAGAAGACCCACTGCTTCGTCAGTGTCTTTGACGATTTTTTGCAGGCGGGCTGCGATGCTGGCAGCCATTTTCTCATCGATATCGAACCCCACACCTCCCGGCTGGACGATGCCGCGCCCGAATCTGTTGCCGCAGATTTCCGCAGTGAGATTGAGCACATCGCCGCGCAGTCGACCGCAGAATGATTTGGTAGGTAGATAACCCACATCGCCGGCGAGCGCGCCAAGGTCTCCAATGTGGTTGGCCATTCGTTCGAGCTCGAGAGCAATGCCGCGGACAGCCTCGGCTCTCGCATCTGGTTGTGTGCCAGTCATTGCTTCGATGAGCATGGCATAGGCGGTTGCGTGGCCGATTGTGGTGTCGCCAGCAGCGGTTTCCATGAAGTGCATCGTGCGGATATCCGGGCCGCCTGCGAGCGCCTTTTCGATGCCCCTGTGCTGGTAGCCAAGGGCAATTTCCAAATGCTCGACCTCTTCGCCGTAGCATTGGAAACGGAAATGCCCTGGTTCGATGACACCTGCATGTACAGGCCCTACAGCGACTTCGTGCGTCTGGTCGCCTTCTAGCGAGTAAAAGTCGTAATCGAATATCTTCCGGATCGGTTTGAGCCATGGATGCCCCACGGGAACGATGCCGGTATTCTCGAAAATTTCGCGCTCGAACATGTGCGCTTGTGGAATCTTCGGCGTCAATGACGGGAATGCAGAGCCGATGTCTGCAGCGATGCCTCCAATCATGCCTTTGGTTGGCAGGCCGAGAAAGGCAAACAGCCGGGCGCGTTTTTCAGTGGCAGCGTTTGTCGGCGAGGCAGTCAGCTCTGCCGCAGCTCTCGCAGCGCCCTTTCCATAATCCGGAACCGCAAAAAGCGCCACAATCGATGCGCCGCTCTTTATCGCTTCTGCAATGCTTCGGGCAAAGAATTCGAAGTCGACAACAGGAATATCTTCGACAGACATCGCGCTGCCATTTATGAACAGCTTCATTTCATGCTCCAGAGTGAATCAAGGGCCTTTGTGAGGAAATCCGATAGCCCATGTGGCATCCAAAGGCCCAGCACGAGAAGGAATGCGAGCGGCAACCCAATGACAAGGTACTCGGAAATAGGGGGCACGCCGCCGGACATACCGCCGGGCGCGCCGTCGGGTGTGACAGCTTTCTCCTCGCCCGGAGCATTCTTCCACAAAATCGCGATCGCATGCTTCAGCATTACAAGGAATACGATGCTTGTCGCCGCAAGAAAAATTGCAAGCGGAAGAAATCGCTGTGCAGCAACCGTCGAGCTGACCAGCATGAATTCGCTCATGAACACCGAAAAAGGCGCTACTCCGATAAGCGCCAGCAGGCTCACCGCAAACCCTATCGCATACAGCGGATAGCGCTTCGAAGCCCCCGAAAAGCCCGCAAGCTCATTGGTGTGAAGCTTCTTGCCTAGGCTGCCCGCACTGAAAAATCCTGCGGTTTTCGCAAAGGAATGATTGAGTGTGTGGAAAAGCCCCGCAATCGTTCCAATGGGCCCAAGCGCATACGCAAACGCGATGATTCCCATGTGCTCCACCGAACAATAGGCGAGCATGCGCTTGGCATCCTTCTGGAAAAATATGAAGGCAGATGAAATGACGAGCGAAAGGAGCGCAAAGCCCATGAGGATGATTTGGGCTTTCGAGCTTGCAAGCGCCGCGCCGGCGAGCATGGACCCAGCCTCGCCGCCCTGGAGCACGCTGGCTCCTCCGTCAGACGGGCTGAACAAAGGCAGAAACCTCAGGATGCAGTACAGCGCAGCATTGAGCAAAAAGCCCGAAAACATAGCCGATACCGGGCCGGGCGCCTGGCTGTGGGCATCGGGCAGCCAATTATGCATCGGTGCGAGCCCTGCCTTCGTCCCATAGCCCACGAGAATGAAAATGAATGCAGTGAGCGCGAGGCTCGGCTTGAGGGCACCGCGCACCAGGTAGATTTTCTGCAAAAGAAGACTGTCGCCGCCTTCAAGCCCCGCCTGCTGTCCCGCTGCAGCCATGAGCAAAGTCCCGATAAAGGCGAACGCGACTCCGACCGAGCACATGATGATATATTTCCACATCGCCTCGAGTGACGCGGCGTTGCCTTGCCTGAAAATCAAAAACGCGGTGAATAGCGTAGAAGCCTCGATCGCCACCCACATGATTCCGATGTTGCCCGACAGAAGCGCGGTGCTCATCGCGGCGAATGCGCCCAGCCACAGCATCCCGAAGCGCTTCGCATAGCCCAGGTCAATCCCTTTGCCGCCTCCAAAATATGTGTAGGCATACACACTCGAAGGCAGAAACACAATAATTGCGAGAATAATCATGTGCCAAGCGGAAAAATGATCCGCCCGAAACAAACCGCCCGCCACCTCGATCACTCCGGCCTGCGCGACCTGTGCTGCAAGAATTCCGCTGAGCAATGCCCCGCCGAGCGCCGCAGCGAGCATAATCATCAGGGCCTGCCTGCTCGATTTTGAAACAAGAATCAGCAGGACGCCAAAGACCGGCACCGCCAGAAATCCGCCAAAAAGCATATTCATTCTTTCATCCTTTCAGCGAATCGAGCTTCTGGATGTCGAAGTGCTCGAATTCCTCGTGAATTTTGTTCGTGGCTACCGACATCACGAACACCGCGACAATCGCATCGAACAGCACGCCCAGCTCCACAATCATCGGGATATCCTGCACGAACGCCAGCCCCATGCAGTAAATGCCGTTTTCGAGAAGGATATAGCCAAGAATCTGCATGATCGCGAGCCGGCGGCCCACGATAAAGAAGGTGCCCACAAAAATGGTCGACAGCGCAACCGTCGAGAGCAGAAGAAGCTGGGGCGCAATGAAATCGATGCGGATGCTGATCCACAGTGAAGCGAAAATCAGCACGAGCACTATCGCCACCGACAGAAAATATCCGACAATCGGCTTGAGTTCGCGGCTTGTTCCCGAATTCAGCAGGCTTCTGTGCAGAATGTAGGGGAAAAGAATGCCTCGCAGCGCGATACCGATGACCGCAATCGCCACAAGCTCGAAGCTCATCCCTTTCTCGAGGCCAATGGCAAGCGGCAGAAAGCCGAGCGCAAAGCCCTGTATGGCCGTGATATTGATGCACGTGCCGAGCCGGCTGTTGGCGGCCATGGTCAGATCGGTGATGAGCACGACAATCAAAAGCATGTTTTGAAGCGATGTCATAGTATTCCCTCGAGTACAAGCGCAAGCAGCGCAAAAGCGACCGCAGAGCCAATAAAGTCAGGCACCTTTTTCATCCTGAGGCGGGTAATGCTCGATTCGACCACGCCGATAATGCTTGCAAGCAAAAACGCGAATCCGAACATAGCCAGGATCTGCGCCCAGCCCGAAATCGAAAAAATCGCGGTAACGATATTCGCCATGAGCACGAGGTAGAACCAGACCTTGAGCGCCGAGGCATATTCAATATATGCAAGGTCAGGTCCCGAGTTGTCGAGAATCATCACTTCGTGAATCATGGTCAATTCGAGGTGCGTCGTAGGGTCGTCCACAGGAATGCGGCTGTTTTCCGAAAGCGCAAGAATGAAAAACGAAACCAGCGCGAGGAGCGGTACAACCCCGAACTCGGCAAAACTCGACTCCTGCCCCCACGAAATAGCTCCCCAGAGCGAAGAATTGCCGCTCGTCAGAATCAGCGCGGCGAAGGCCAGCAAGGTCGCAGGCTCCGCCAGAATGGCGAACAGTGCTTCGCGGTTCGCGCCCATGCCTTCGAATGCCGATGCAGTATCGAGCGAGGCAAGCAAGGTTGCGAATCGGGCGAGCCCGAACAGGTAGGCCACAAAAATAAATCCGCCCTGGAAGCTAAAAAGCCCTCGAAGGCCGCCAAATGGCAGCCATGCAACCGCGATGAGCGAAACCCCAAGCACCAGGAGCGGCGCTAGACGAAACACCCATGTCGTCGATCTGCTGTACACCACGCCCTTATGCATGAGCTTATAAAGGTCGCGGTACATCTGGAAAACCGGAAAGCCCTTTCGCCCCGCGAAAAAAGCCTTGACCTTCTGTATGATTCCCATCGCGAGCGGAGCGAATACGAGCGCAACCACAAGCGGCAAAAGCTTTGCAAGAATATCGTTCATATGACAAAACTCCAGAAAAGCACAGCCAGAAGTGCGATGACGATATACAGCACATACCAATGCGTGTTGCCGTGCTGAATTATGCTGAATGTTTCGAAAGCCCTCGAAATCCAGCTGTACATTGGCTTGATCGCTCTGTCCAGAATCAGGTCAGGGAATGAGATTTTACGTGCAACAGGAGCTGGAAAGAGATCGGGACCGATCGAGCCATCACTGTGAGGCGAATAGAGCGGCTGTGCAAACGAGGCAAGCGGCTGGGCGAACGAGGAGGCGGTGTACTGCATGCGGGGAGTCGGGTTGTGGTAGCCGCAGTCCCAAGTAGTGCTCCCAACCTTGTGCCGGCTAGTGTTCTCAACCTTGTGCAAAGAAAGAACCCGGCTTCTGACAAGCGCTAAAACCCCAATAAGCCCGATGAGCGCAAACGCAACCCATTGCATCGCGGCGAGTGAGGACACAATTCCGGAAGGCAATTGGCCGACAACTACCAGGCCGGAATCCGCAAGCACAAGCTTGAGAGCACTCATCACAGGCAGCGGAAAAAGCCCGATAAACAAGCATAATCCAGCCAATACCAGCATTGGCACATACATACTCGCTGGCACCTCGTGCGCATGTGCGGTGTGGTTCGACCTTGGCTCCCCAAGCAGGCTCGTTCCGACCAGTTTTGTAAAGGTAAAAACCGCCAGTGCTCCGATGATGCTCAAGCCGCCCAGAATCGCGATAACATACACCGCGCGCACAAGAGAAGAGCCGAAGCCTTGCACGAACACCGAGGAATACAAAAGAAATTCGCCTACAAAGCCGTTAAATGGCGGTAATCCGCTTATAGCAACTGCCCCTGCAATGATCGCGAGCCCCGAACGCGGCATTTTTTTCAACAAGCCGCCCATCCTGTCGAGATCCAGGGTCTCCGTCGCGAGCTGCAGCGCACCTGCTCCCATAAACAATAGGCTCTTGAGCAATGCGTGGTTGACCGTGTGCAAGAGGGCCGCCATAAGCCCAAGCGCCGCAAGCACCTCATTGCTCGAAGCCATCCCGATAAACCAGACTCCCAGCCCTATCGCAATGATGCCGATATTCTCGAAAGAGCTGTACGCCAGCAGCCTCTTTGCATTCTGTTGGACCGCCGCGAAAGCAATACCGAAAATGCCTGACACAAGCCCGAGCACCACAAGCGTCCAGCCCATCCAGAGCTCTGTCCCCTGCCCCCCGCCCAAAAGCCCTAGTGTCAGCACAATTCCGTAGATTGCGGTTTTTATCATCACGCCGGACATGACAGCTGAAACATGGCTTGGTGCCGCTGGATGCGCTTCCGGCAGCCACACATACATAGGGAAAAAGCCAGCCTTCATCCCGAATCCGACAAGCGCCAGCACGAAAATCGCAGCCTTCAAGCCGGGCGAAAAACCGGCTGCTGCCGCCCTCATCGCATCGAAATCGAACGAGCCCGAAGCTTGCGCCAAAAGCGCGAACATCACAAGCAGGCAGGCCGCCCCGACATGCGTAAATACAAGGTATATCCACCCCGCCCGCCGCACTTCGGTTCTGTCATTCTGGAAAAGAACAAGGAAAAATGAGCTGAGCGACATCCCTTCCCACGCGAGCATGAAAAACACAGCGTTCTGAGCAGTCACCACGAGCATCATGCTAGCCGCAAGCAGGTTATAGAGCAGCCAATGCGCCTGGAATCGCCAGGGCATTTCTCCATAATGTGCGAGGTACTTAGGCGCATACACCGCTGCAAGCCCAGTCACCACCGCTATAACTAGAAGGAAAAACGAAGACAGAGGCGAGAGCGAAAAAAGAACCGCACCCACAGGCAGCGGCAGAAAGAATTGATACACTTCGCCAGCATAGCGCCCAGCGATGCCCTCGACTGCCGCGGCCAGAACGAATGCATTGCCCGCAACGACGCTCGCCATGCCGAGCTTGTTGATACCAGCGGATTTTTTCAGAACGAGCGTCAGCAAGCCTCCGCCAACAAGCACTCCGATTCCAATGCCGAACAGCATCATGGCTGGCCTCCCTGCTGCTCTGAAGCTGCGCGCGCTCTGCTCGTGTCTTCTATTTCCGATTGTCGCCTCTCCAGAACCGGCCTTTCCGCATTGCGAATCGCTGTCAAAATCTCATTGCGCGATGCCACTTTACTCAACATTTCGAGCACCTTTTCGTCCCTGAGCACAAACATGAGCTGGGAGAGCAGTTTCAGGTGGCACCTGATATTCGGCGAAACAATGAGGAAGATTGTCGAGACGGGCACTCCGTCGAGCGCACCAAAATCGACGGGCTTTTCCAGAAAGAAAAGCGAAATTTGCGGCGTTTCAGAATGCACAACGACGGGATTGCGCACATGAGGAATTGCTATCCCATTGCCGATTGCTGTCGAACCGAGTTTTTCGCGCGCGAGCAGAAATTGCAGGAAAATATCCTTATTGATACTCTCCGGCAGTCTCATGAGCGATACGATAGAGCTCAGGATTTCTTCTTTGGTCGAGCCTTCGATCCGATAATTGATTCCACCCGCTTCCAGCGCAGTGGCAATCGATACATCACAATCGTCCGCTTCGGCGACTTCATCGAAGAGGTCTGCGCGGATTTTGGCTCCGTGCGCCGCTGCCCATTCGAGCAGTTCCGAATAGCTGAAGCGGTACTGACCGCCTATGCGGTAATGCGGCAGATTGTCGGCTTGAATCCAGCGATAGACAGTCTTGTCGGAAATATTAAAGAGGCGCGATACATCTTTCACAGAAAGCTTCATGAAGCCTCCGTAATGTCTAGAAATGTCCAAATAAAAGGAAAAATGTCTCTATCGGGGTAAATATTATCCGAACTGTTATAATTTGTCTAGTTTTGTTGAGGATTTATTACCTGAAACCTGGCAAGAATTTGTTTCAAAATACAGAAAATGAGCATATAATATAAAAACAATGGCCAAAAAAATTCCCGTGTTTCTTTTTCTGTGCGCCTTTGCGCTAAGCGCCTTCGTGACGCTTGCTTTTGCCGCTTCCGGGAGCTTTCAGGGCAGCATTCAGAGATGAGCCCTGCTACCTTCGCCTTTCGAGCAGCATCGATGTGCTCATAAATATCGAGCTTGTCGCAGCTGCGGAATTTGCCAAAACCGAAGCGCGCAGCTATCTCGGTAATGGCATTATCTTTGGCATTCTGATTGCCATGGCATTTTACGGATTCTTCCTGTTCGTTTCGCTCAAATATCGCTCCTATCTTTACTTCATTCTCTATACGATTTCGGTTGGGCTCTGGCTTTTCTATGTGCAGGGCTTTGCAAAAGTCCTGTTCGGGCAAAGGCCGGGCTTCGATCAGACAATGCTGTGGTTCTGGGCTGGGATGTTCATCACATGGGGAACGATTTTTACAATCTCATTTCTGGAATTGCAGAAAAGCAGCCGCTTTTTGTTCTATATCCTGGCAGCTGCGGTGCGCCTCAAACAAGGCTTCCGTTCGGCCTTGTATTATCTGATAGCTTGGTCATTTCTTGTGCTGGGGGGCTTTGTGTTCTCGCTTATGGGTTTGAAAGTGCTTCCAGTTCATTTTCTGACAGTCAATGCAACGTCGATTGGCGTGGCGATCGAATTTATCCTCCTGTCGATGGCGTTTGCCGACCGTTTCAAACAGGTTGAAACAGAACGGAAGTTTCTTGAAAGCAAGCAGGAACAGTATCGGGAACTCAGTATTACCGATACGCTCACCGGGCTCTACAACAAGCGCTATTTACAAGCCGAGCTCGGTCATGCAATTGAAAAAGCCCTGCAATTGGCGACGATATCCTCGTTTCGCTTGCACATTCCATGCGCAGCTGCACTCGGGAAAGCGACACAGCATGCCGCCTTGGTGGAGACGAGCTTGTCATTTTCATGCCCGGCATTTCAAAGGTCAAGGCATTCCGTGCTGCAGAGCGAATCCGCGTCCATTTCGAAACCGAGAGCATGCGCATAATCGACGGCCAGAGCATCAGCGCGACCATAGGTCTCGGCATTGTCGACCTTCAAGGTAATGAATCTGCTGAGTCTTTTATCGAGCGCGCCGACTCCGCTATGTACGCTGCCAAGCAGCGCGGCAAGAATTGCAGCGTGGTGATGTAGGGCAGAATAGGGGTCTGACACCAGGTTAAACAGCCAGTTCAAACCAGCACGCACCTCACCAAATGCCCATTGCCAATATCCCGCATAGCCGGCACTTCTTCAGAGCATATTTTTTTCGCATACGGACACCTTGTATGGAATCGGCATCCCGAAGGAGGATGGACGAGCGAAGGAATCTCGCCTTTTGCCGGTATAGCAGCTTTTCTGACTCCTTCCTGGGGTGCCGGGGCAGACGCTTTCAGGAGCTGCACATAGGGATGTACTGCATTTGCAATAACTTCTTCTGTCGGGCCTATTTCCATAATCATTCCAGCATACATGACGGCGATTCTTGTACTCATGTAACGGGCGCCGGCAAGATCATGGGTGATATAGAGGAAAGAAACATGCTTCTTTTCTTTCAGATCCAGCATCATGTTCATAATGCCGATACGGATCGATACATCGAGCATGCTGGTCGGTTCGTCAGCAAGTATGATTTCCGGAGAGACAGCAAATGTGCGGGCAATATTGACTCGTTGCCGCTGACCTCCTGAAAGTTCGTGCGGAAAGCGGTGCAAATATTCCTTTGCAGGCGACAAGCCTACCATCTCGAGCGAATCACAGAGCATCGCTTCAAGCTCTCTGGTTGAACCAGCAAGCTTATGAATCAGAAAAGGGCGCTCCAGTATAGACCTGATAGTGTGTGTCGGATTCAAGCTGGCAAAGGGGTCCTGAAAAATCATCTGCACCTTTTTCTTGTACCTGAGCGATGCTTCCCTCGTTTTGAACGGAAGAACCGGCTGTCCATCGAGATAGATTTCGCCTGAGGTTTTTTCGTACATGCCTGCAATGACACTGGCGGTCGTTGTTTTGCCCGAGCCGGATTCTCCTACAAGCGCCAGGGATTCGCCTTTGTTGAGAAAAAAAGACACATCATCCATTGCATGTACTACTTTGCCGATATTCCGCAAGCCGGAAAGGGCAAAGTGCTTCGATACATGTTTCAGCTCGAGTATGACATTATTCATGATTGCCTCCGCACAGCCGGCAGGCACAGAGCCTTCCTGGAGATGTCACCTGCAAAAGTGGTACTTCTTTGGTACACGCATCTATTGCAACACTGCATCGGGGAGCAAAACGGCAGCCCGGCGGCGGCGACAAAAGGCTCGGCGCCTGGCCCTCAATGCCGCCCATTCTCGAAATCGGCCCTGTCAATGTGGGGAAGGCATTCATGAGCCCCTTTGTGTAGGGGTGGTCTGGAGATGCATAGACTTCTCTTGATGGGCCATATTCACATATTTTGCCTGCATACATGATTGCCAGCGAATCAGAAATTTCGACAAGAAGCGAAAGATCGTGCGTAATGAAAATGACTGAAAAGCCAAATATGCGGCGCAGTTCTTCGATTTTCTGAAGAATGGACCGCTGGACGACTACATCGAGCGCTGTTGTAGGCTCGTCCATAATGAGAAGGTCGGGCTTTAAAAGCAAAGCCATTGCAATCATGACACGCTGGCGCATTCCGCCCGAAAGCTGGTGGGGATAGCTCGCAATCCTTTCCGGATTGATATCGACCAGCTCGAGCATTTCCATTGCAGTTTTTTTGGCATCGGCTCTGGTCACTTGTTTGTGGGCCAGTACTGCATCGACAAGCTGTTCCTCGACTGAAAGCACAGGATTGAGCGCATTCATGGCCGATTGGAACACCATTGCCATTCTCGTCCAGCGGTATTCATTCATGGCTTTTTCATCCAGCGAGGTAATATCGGTACCGTCAAAAATAATGCTGCCCGATTCTATTCTTGCATTATCACGCAGCAAACGCATGATCGAGTATGCAAGGGTAGATTTCCCGCAGCCGGATTCTCCGGCAATACCCAAAAACTCGCCTCGATGCAGCGTAAGGCTGACATCGTCAACTGCCCGCACAAAGCCGGCATTCGTAGCATATCCTGCTTTGAGATTGCGTAATTCCAAAATAGCGTCAGCATGCATGCTATCGTTTCCTTAACCTTGGATTCGAAATTTCATCAATGCCAAAATTGATGAGCACAAAAGCGGTGCCTGTAAGCGCGATGAGCAGACCCGGCGGCAGGAACCACCACCATGCCCCCATGAGAATTGCGCCATTGGCTTGCGCCCAGTACAAAATGGTGCCCCAGCTGACCACAGTGATATTTCCGACTCCGATGAATTCGAGCGTTGCCTCTCCAAGAATTGCAGAAAGGCTGACGGTGAAAAATTCCGACATTACAATCGAAATCATATTTGGCAAAATTTCGCGGAATATCAGAAACGACGTTCGTTCGCCGATCATTTTCGAGGCGCGAACAAAGTCTCGGTTTTTCAATGTGAGCACCTGGGAACGCAAAAGCCGCGTCGGGTATGGCCAGCTCGTCAGCGAAAGAATAAGAATGATTGGCAATACTCCGTGCATGGGCACATAGGTGCCTATGACAATCATCAGCGGCAGCCCCGGTATCACCAGAAAGACATTTGTCACAAAACTTATGACATCATCCAGAATGCCTCCGAGATATCCGGAAAGCAGCGCGAGGCTCAATGATATAAACGTGACAAACAAGCCGGTCGCCAGACCCACAAATAATGAGACGCGAGTCCCCATGATTATCTGGCTGAAAAGGTCATTGCCCGCATGGTTTGTGCCGAGGATGTGATCTTTTGAGGGCTTGGCTCTGGTTGGGAAATACTCTGTCGTTTTTTCGTATTTTTGCGTTATGGTGACAGTGTAGACGGACTTTTCCCTGTTTTGTCCTTCTGCCTCCTCATTGAGCACTTCGGGATCGCTTTTGTTTTCTTCAATAAGCGTTGTGTGTTCGATTCTGTCGGTTTTAGGCGGGTATGGAGCCAATAACGGCGCAAAAAGAGCAACAAGAACAAAAAAGCCGAGCAATACAAGACCAGACAGGGACTTCCTGTTCTTTACCAGGGTTTTGAAAAAATCTCTGATCATTTGGCGCCATCCCTTACTCGAGGATCGAGCAGCATAATGGCGATATCAGCCAGAAAATTGGCGACAAGTACCGATGCTGCAATAATGAGAAAAATCGCCTGCATAAGCGGATAATCCTTTGCATTGACTGCCTGGTACAGCATGTAACCCATTCCCGGATACGCAAACACCATCTCGGTAATTAAGCCGCCGCCTACAATAAAGCCAAAGGACATGGCAAAGCCCGTCACCGAAGGCAGAATGGCATTCCGCGCGGCGTACATAAGGCGGATTCGCTGCATAGGAAGGCCTTTGGCGATTGCGAGCGTAATGAATTCCTCGGCAAGCACATTGATCATGTTATTGCGCATCATCAAGAGCCATGCGCCAATCGAGCTCAAGGTGATAGTAAATGCAGGCAATATGCCATGCTGTACTACCGAAAGCCACCAGCCTGCGCTTCCTCTTGTCTGGTCGACGGAAAAAGCTCCTCCCAAAGGGAAGACTTTCAGTTTGAAGGAAAAAATATAAATCAGAAAAAGGCCGAGCCAGAAATACGGAAAACTACGTATGAATGTAAAAAATCCGACCGTAAACGACGCAAGTTTTGTTTGGCGCTTCCATGCCGCCCAGATGCCCAGCAGCGTTCCGATCGAAAAGCCTATAATTGTACAGAGACCCATCAGCCCGATAGTCCACGGCAAGGCAGAAGCCAGCACGCTCGAAACCGGCATGGGGAATCTCGAGAGGGAAATGCCAAGATCTCCCTTGACCGTATTCAATAGATATTTGCCGTACTGGACGGGCAGGGAATCTTTTGTATCGAGCCCGAAAGCCGCGCGGACAGACTCGAGCTTTTCAGCTTCCACGCCTTCCATTCTGTCCATAAGAGCTTTCGCAGGATCGCCAGGCATAAGTCTTGGAAGAAAAAAATTGATCGACATGGAAACAAAGAGGGTAAAAATCAGCATGCCGAACTTTCTGGCAAGATATTTCATGAAACACTCCGAACAATTGCCTTGGAGAATGCGTAGAAATGACCGCCTGCCGCCTTACCCGACTCCGGATAAAGCAGCCAGCGGTCTGCTCGGGCCGCAGCGCAGACTACGCGATGCGGCCCGCAAAAAGCTATTTTTTATGAATGTTGAGGAGAATTGGCACTTTCTGCATGCCAATTACCGATGGCCACGCGTAGGGGTTGTCAGCGCTGGGCCAGCCGACAAAGTTCCTTGTTGTGTATTCAAACCAAGTCGGGTTGAAAAAGAGAGGTACACAGGGCGTATCCTTCATGAATTGAGTGACGACCGCCGAGATATATACCTTCTGCTTTTCGGGATTGGGCTCTGACCTGTACGCCTCGAGGTTTTTGTCGATATCGGCATTCTTGTACCGCATGTTGCTGAAGACCTTGGCTTTCTCGCCAAGGCCGGCATAATTTGCTGAATACAGCCATCTATTGAACTGATAATAGGGTGTTGTGCCGGTGGTAATGAAGCTGACCGCCATATCATAATCGCCGGTTTCAAGGCTGGTCTGGAAGGGAACAGGCCACGCGCTCTGGGTGATAATTGCTTCGACACCAATGTCTTTCAGCATGGAAGCAATGGTTTCGGCTGCGCCAATCCAGTCGGTCCAGTCGGTGGGCACATAGAGCTTGAAAGAAAGCGCCTTGCCATCTTTTTCGTAAATTCCTTTTGCATTGAGCTTGTATCCCTCGGACTCCAGGAGTTTTCTGGCTTTTGCCTTGTCGTAGGTGATGTTGTATTTTGCCTTGCCTTCTTCCGCGATGCTGGAGAACGATTTCTTGACTGCGCTCATGTCGGCTGGAACCGGGCTCGGGCTCATTTTGCGGGTAATATCTTTCTGCGAAATGGCCATTGCAAAAGCCTTGCGCACATTGACGTTGTCAAAAGGGGGCCTCAAGTTGTTCATGTAGAGGAATACCAGGTTACCTTCGGGGAACCAATATTTATTGTTTGCAGGATCAGCAGCTACATAGGCGTCGACATTCGGCAGGGAGTATGCCGCCCAGTCGTACTCGCCATTCATCAATTTAAATGCAATCTGCTCGTTTGTGGTCGATACATACTGGATGCCGTCGATATAGGGAAGCGGTTTGCCATCAGCGCCTTTCTGCCAGTAATTCGGATTTCTGACCAGCTTGTAGGACTGCTCGTTGAAGGAGGCAGGGTCAAGCATGAAGGGACCTGATCCTACGGGGTTGGTATTGCCCGTCCATGTCATGGGGTCCTGAACCTTGGACCAGATTGTTTTCGGAACGATGTAGAGGTTGCCGAATTTCTCGAGCGTCGTCACATTGACCGTGGCGAATTTAAATGTGACCTCGTTGCCCGAAGCTGTAACATCCTGCAAGCCTTCAGACCACAGCCCCGACATATCGAGTGCTTTGTTGGTTTTGCCCAGCATCGCGGAAAACACCACATCGTCCGCAGTGAGCGGAGTGCCATCGTTGAATTTGATCCCCTGGCGAATGACAAACGTGATTTCCTTGAGATCATTGGACCAGCTCCAGCTCTCTGCTATCCATGGATTGGCCGTTCCGTTGGCATTGTTAAAATAGATCAGAGTTTCATAGATGCAGCCAAGGGCAGACTCAAGTACAGCTGGGCTGAAGGGGTTGAAGTTTTTCTGCAATACCCCTTGCTTGGATGGCGTCATTTTCAGAATTCCGCCACGCGCAGGAGCCTGCGCGAATACCGTAGTCGCGACAAAAAGCGAAAGCAGCACCATCGCAACCATCAGCTTTTTTTTCATTGCGTACCTCCATTCTATTCTTTTCCGGCCATACAGCCGGATTTCAGCCTTCTGCAGTAACCGGACAAATGCCTTTAGCTTCCAGCTTGCCGGTCAGAAATGCAACAATCGAGGCAACAGATACCTCGGAATATTCGTAACTGCATACAATTGTCGGAGCGGGCAGATTTGCACATGCTGCCTCTTTCGCAATAGAGGGAGCATCATAGGGGTTCCGTGTCAGAACAACCAGAAGCGGGCATGATCTGTCTTGCGCAAAACGGACAGATGCCTGCACGAGCTTCATCTGCCCACTATGCAACATGGGCGCATGCAGGGCAAGTATGAGCGCGGGTTTAGCTTCTGTTTCCTGAATTGCTGAAGCAGGTGCGCTCAAATAGCGCTCGGCACAAGAAAGGGCTGCCGCGATATCTTCTTCCTCGGGGTTCAATGGTACGGCACAAGAAAATATCGGGGCATTCTGCCTTGTCAGCTCGGCATGGATGCTTATGCTGTGCAGTGAGTCCTCGGCATTGGTGATATTGCCGGGTACCACGTCGACAAGCACGCTGCCGGCAGGCGGCGTGCTTGTATTGCCGCGCACAAGCACGCTGAGAGAGGTGCAGGATATTTTCTTTGCGAGGGCACCTGCATGCGGGCCTGCAACTGTTTTTTTATATGCATCAAACGCGCGCGTCTGATTGATTTTTTCCTTTGCGGCCAGAATTCTCTCTACGGATGCATCAATCTGCGACTCGGCGATTTCGCTTTTTTTGACTGCCTCATAAATTGAATGTGCGGCATAGAGCTGTTTTTCGGCAGTATGGCTGATAAACAGAATATCCACGCCAGCCTTGACTGCCATGACAAACGCATTCGGAAAGTGATCGGCAATCGCCTTCATTTCCATGCAGTCAGAACAGATTATACCTTCGAATCCAAGTTTTTTGCGCAACAGCCCTTGCAGCACCCTTGAAGAGAGGGTTGCAGGCAGCATGTCCGGTTCGACCGATGGCAGGCGAATATGCGCCGTCATGACAGCCGGAATACCTTCATCAACAAGACGCCTGAATGGCACAAACTCGATCGCTTCAAGCCGCTCGATGCCGTGCGGAACAAGAGGAATATCCAGATGTGAATCGACCGACGTATCGCCATGCCCCGGGAAATGCTTGGCTGTCGCAAGAACGCCGCCTTCTTTGAGCCCCGCAGCAAAGGCGGACGCAAGGTCGGCTACCAGTTTAGGATTTTCTCCATAGCTCCTTACCCCGATGACAGGATTCGACGGATTTGAATTGACATCGGCAACGGGTGCAAGATTCCAGTTGATGCCGAGCGAGCGCAATTCTTCTGCGCATATTTTGCCCAATGCCTTGATATCGCTTTTCTGAATACCGCCGCCAAGATATGCCGCTGCTTGGGCCATAGCTCCCGGAATAGGGGTCAGACCCCTCCTGAGGCGTGCGACTATGCCGCCTTCCTGATCGATTGCGATAAGTGGGGAAACGCCAGTCACCTCGCGAATGAGGGTTTTGACCGAGGCGGCTGTTTTTCTGGTTTCCGCAACGTCAGGGGTATTACGCGTAAAAAGAATGACATTGCCCGCATAGGAAGCTTTTACGACACGTGCGAGGGAAGCAATTCCATCAGCTGCTGCCGCAAAACCGACAGCAAGCATTTGGCCGATTTTCCATTCCAGAGGCAAATGTTTCTTGTATTGCCACGAGGTGCGCTCAATCATAGGAAAATCATTATATTCCCATCGCATAAATAATGCAAGAAAAAAATTTACACTATTGACTTTTTGTTGAAATAATATTTCATAGTGATTCATTATGGACTACGCAATCAATACAGAAGATCCGCTCCTTGTGAAGAACGAGCTTCTTTCATTATGGAATCGCTGCCTTGGAAGCGAATTCCCCCTCGATACGCGCCTGTTTGTTCAGCAAATCAGCCTGGATCGGGATCTACACGTTTTCTTTACTGCCCGAGATGAGGCCAGCGGCATGCTGATTGGCGCAGTGCTGGCAAAACGGGCTATGCGCCCAAACTTGAATGGAGAAATTCCTGCTAGGAGCTATATTTCTTGCATACTGGTGGCTCCTGAATTCCAGCACAAGGGCATTGGCAAGAATTTACTCAAAACGGCTGAATCATGGTGCAGGCACCAGCATGCTGCAACAATCGCACTCGGCTCGGATTATTTTCATTTCTTCCCCGGCCCGCCGTACAATGCCACTGCAGAATCGGACCATGCAATCGCGTTTTTTGAAGCATCCGGCTATACAAAAGGCACGATAGAAGAAGATGTGATTGGAAATTTGCAGAGTATAGATATACCCTTGCCCCCTGCGAGCCGGACCACAAAGGCCCCGGGATTCCATATCGCATGTTCGGCGCAAGAATTGCGTCCTCGTATATTCGATTTTTTTATTCGAGCCTTTCCCGGCCGCTGGAATAATGAAATCCATGAAGCTTTTGCAGCAGGAATGCGTGATGAAGACCTTGTCCTAGTTATTCGTGACAGCGACCAAAGTGTTGCAGGATTTGCGCGGATTTATGATGAAGAAAGTCCCATCCTGGGCCCCGGCCTCTATTGGCGGGCATTGCTTGGCCCGAACCCTGGAGCGCTCGGCCCTATCGGCATTGACGCAGCATACCGCGGCCTCGGCTTAGGAATGGATCTGCTGCGCGCTGCGCTTGCAGAACTGAAGGCTCGCGGCATCCGCAACACCGTCATCGACTGGACGGATCTCGGAGCCTTCTATGCAAAGCTCGGCTTTGTACCGTGGAAGCGATATGTCATGATGCAGAAAAAGATAGCATGAAAAATGGAAATCTTGGCTGTCGTTAAGCTGGCAGGCAAGATTTGAACCACCAGATTCACTTCTGAAGTGTACTTGGTTTATTTTTTTGTGTGCCTGCAGAAAATGCCTATTTCAATCAAATAGTAGTGTTTCAATCCGTGCTCCATTGAGATCGCGCTCATGCGCCTCTCGTGTGCGCTCTTGAAGTCCCCGCGACGCCGAGCGTGCCTAGAGCAAGTTTAAGGCGATAGACCAAAATCAAATCTTTGCGAATTGCATGATAATCGCCAATAGAGTTAGCGTTTATTATAATAAATGCCAAATTCATTGGCGATAATCCAGCTTAGTTCATTATGGCATTTATATGGAGAAAATGCCCCCTAGGATATTTGATAGGGTATAGCGGAAGAAACACCCCCACGTGCGTGGGGAAAACCCGACTTAGCCAACCTTAAGGCTTCCCCTTTCAGAAACACCCCCACGTGCGTGGGGAAAACTTTTCCAAAAGTCTCTGTCTAAATCAAGATGTAGAAACACCCCCACGTGCGTGGGGAAAACTGGTCAGTAATGAGATTCTTTTCTTTCAGGAATAGAAACACCCCCACGTGCGTGGGGAAAACCTCTTCCATCTTCCTTCATCCTCCGTAATAAAAGAAACACCCCCACGTGCGTGGGGAAAACTTTTGAGCCTACATCAAAGTTCCATCCTTTGAGGAAACACCCCCACGTGCGTGGGGAAAACCAGCATATGCTGCTCCAGCGCGTGGCGCGCGTAGAAACACCCCCACGTGCGTGGGGAAAACGGTGTTTTTCTTCCATTATCAACTTTTTCATTGGAAACACCCCCACGTGCGTGGGGAAAACTTTGAAATATGTCAAGTGTTTTTTGCAAGTTTAGAAACACCCCCACGTGCGTGGGGAAAACGCTCGTAGCTCATAGCTCGTAGCTCGTAGCTCAGAAACACCCCCACGTGCGTGGGGAAAACTTAAAGAAGAAGAGTTAGATACAATTTTATCTAGAAACACCCCCACGTGCGTGGGGAAAACCGAGCTACGACAGTGAGGGCTTTTTTATCTACAGAAACACCCCCACGTGCGTGGGGAAAACCGCTTGTGATGAAAATAAGAGCAATGAAACCAAGAAACACCCCCACGTGCGTGGGGAAAACCTGCGGCTTCTGCGGCTTTGTTCCAGCCGGTAAGAAACACCCCCACGTGCGTGGGGAAAACTATCGCAAGCAAAGGAGGACATATGCTCGGTGAGAAACACCCCCACGTGCGTGGGGAAAACATTCTCACCTGCTCGGTCTCGATGCGCTGCTTGGAAACACCCCCACGTGCGTGGGGAAAACACTGTTACATCCAAAAACTCCGGCTCGATGTTCGAAACACCCCCACGTGCGTGGGGAAAACTGTCATCTGCGCGGCAAGGTAGGCCTTAAGCCGGAAACACCCCCACGTGCGTGGGGAAAACTAAGCTCCTGCTAGAGCACTTGTATGTTTTTGAGAAACACCCCCACGTGCGTGGGGAAAACGACACCTCTGGCACTGGTAGGATGATGAAGTCAGAAACACCCCCACGTGCGTGGGGAAAACCTGGATTGTACCTGCCAAATAGTGCTTCCCCAAGAAACACCCCCACGTGCGTGGGGAAAACCAAGACGTATCGCATAACCTGCGAGCTAAGGACAGAAACACCCCCACGTGCGTGGGGAAAACAGTCGTTCGTCCAGCCCTGCTTAGTATACGATAGAAACACCCCCACGTGCGTGGGGAAAACACGAGCTATGAGCTACGCAATGTGTAGCCCCTAGAAACACCCCCACGTGCGTGGGGAAAACCTGACATCCCCAATCCTTTTTGCCTGCTCGATAGAAACACCCCCACGTGCGTGGGGAAAACCATATATTCTGCTGACATTTTTCTGCTTTTTCAGAAACACCCCCACGTGCGTGGGGAAAACCTTAGGTTTCAGGTCAGCCAGCGCGGCGCGGAAGAAACACCCCCACGTGCGTGGGGAAAACCCAACGATCTGCCCGCATACCGGGCAGATCTCTAGAAACACCCCCACGTGCGTGGGGAAAACCTGGTTGCTTTATTAAATGAGGTTTCGTTGTTAGAAACACCCCCACGTGCGTGGGGAAAACTTATTAAGAGCGAGGTTGAAGTATGAAACATGAGAAACACCCCCACGTGCGTGGGGAAAACCCATTTTTGCACAATCTTCTGCTGGTCGTTCCAGAAACACCCCCACGTGCGTGGGGAAAACTCGATTTTCTCTTCAACGCGCTTCTGGACATTGGAAACACCCCCACGTGCGTGGGGAAAACCTACGCAATGTGTAGCCCCTTGTGTAGCCCCTAGAAACACCCCCACGTGCGTGGGGAAAACCGGATTTTACGCGTGTTTCTGGTATCAGTTTGAGAAACACCCCCACGTGCGTGGGGAAAACTGTCGTTGACGGCGAGACGTGGCCATCGTCCGAGAAACACCCCCACGTGCGTGGGGAAAACGCATACCGGGCAGATCTCTATTACGGCGAAATAGAAACACCCCCACGTGCGTGGGGAAAACCATCGCTCAACGCGTCCATCGTGCTCTTGAGCAGGAAACACCCCCACGTGCGTGGGGAAAACTGCCTATTGTCGTTAATAAACAAACAGGGAATAGAAACACCCCCACGTGCGTGGGGAAAACAGCCACGGACCCGACTGGGACGAGCGCCCGACAGAAACACCCCCACGTGCGTGGGGAAAACTCAGTCCGTTCGCGTTCAACGCCCGCTGGTCTAGAAACACCCCCACGTGCGTGGGGAAAACCAGGTGTCGGAGTTATGGCAACAAATTTGCCTAGAAACACCCCCACGTGCGTGGGGAAAACCCCGGCATGGTGGCAGACCCGCCAAAAGCGGAGGAAACACCCCCACGTGCGTGGGGAAAACCGTCAATCGCTTCCTCCAGAAGCGCCGAGATAGGAAACACCCCCACGTGCGTGGGGAAAACCTCAGCCGCAGCAGCCTCGTCTATCATCGAATAGAAACACCCCCACGTGCGTGGGGAAAACTCAAGTATCGACAATATAGTGGCGGGATATCCAGAAACACCCCCACGTGCGTGGGGAAAACTGGCCGCCATTTTCAGGACGACAGTAGGGCTGAGAAACACCCCCACGTGCGTGGGGAAAACCGCCGAGATAGTTCGTTTAACCCCATCCGAGAGGAAACACCCCCACGTGCGTGGGGAAAACCAGCACAGGCCATTTTCGAGGGCGAAATTACAGGAAACACCCCCACGTGCGTGGGGAAAACCACTGGGGGCCAGGTTGGTCCGACTCCGACATGGAAACACCCCCACGTGCGTGGGGAAAACTTCGACGAGGACCGAGCTGCCGAGCAGGAGCGAGAAACACCCCCACGTGCGTGGGGAAAACTGCGCAAGACCATGCATGGCTAGAATATGCTGGGAAACACCCCCACGTGCGTGGGGAAAACCGGCATATATTTCCGATAACTGCTCCGCAGTTGGAAACACCCCCACGTGCGTGGGGAAAACAACAGGCCGGCGACAAAAAGCCTGACTATCAGAGAAACACCCCCACGTGCGTGGGGAAAACCATTGCGGATTCAGGTACCAGTTTTCTGCATCAGAAACACCCCCACGTGCGTGGGGAAAACGGGGTTAAGCAGTGATGCCGGTGTCTGTGTCCAGAAACACCCCCACGTGCGTGGGGAAAACTGTCCGAAATCTACGCGCAGTCCGATGATATGAGAAACACCCCCACGTGCGTGGGGAAAACCAGGGTTATCATCGATGAGCTTTTGCTTGTAGAGAAACACCCCCACGTGCGTGGGGAAAACTGTACGGCTTGGAAAAGATCTGATATCGGCCTAGAAACACCCCCACGTGCGTGGGGAAAACTCACATCGTAGGTTGTCCCACCAATGGTGCAGGGAAACACCCCCACGTGCGTGGGGAAAACAGAGCGATGCAATGCGCAAGACCGCCAGTTTGAGAAACACCCCCACGTGCGTGGGGAAAACCCGCCTTTACTGCCTTGCGCGAGATTGGTTGCAGAAACACCCCCACGTGCGTGGGGAAAACGGACAGACACATAGGCATACGGTGTCAAGGTCAGAAACACCCCCACGTGCGTGGGGAAAACTCAAAAGTCGAATCAATCTCGTCCTCAGTGTCGGAAACACCCCCACGTGCGTGGGGAAAACGTTTCCAGCCGACGCCGCCGGCGATCAGCATCAGAAACACCCCCACGTGCGTGGGGAAAACTGGAATCCGCGATTAGATGAGCTTTTAGTGAAAGAAACACCCCCACGTGCGTGGGGAAAACATTACAGTCAGCGCGCCTTAAACTTGTGCTCTCGAAACACCCCCACGTGCGTGGGGAAAACTTTGTCCTGCGGCCGGAGTATGCAGGATTTTTGGAAACACCCCCACGTGCGTGGGGAAAACTTACATCCCGCTCATGTTAGATGGGATTAATAAGAAACACCCCCACGTGCGTGGGGAAAACCTCTGGGCGCAGTCTGGTCATGATTGGGCTGCGGAAACACCCCCACGTGCGTGGGGAAAACCAGCCCCGGCGCCCTTCTGTCGCCCGCGGGCTAGAAACACCCCCACGTGCGTGGGGAAAACAATTCGCGGCGATGATTCGAGCCGAGTTTGAGGGAAACACCCCCACGTGCGTGGGGAAAACTTTTGACGGGGTATGCTTTGGGCAGGATGGTTGGAAACACCCCCACGTGCGTGGGGAAAACTTTTCCTCTGGCGCGACGCCATAGACAACACCGGAAACACCCCCACGTGCGTGGGGAAAACTGGAGTATCTACCATGTGCGTACAACCGGGATAGAAACACCCCCACGTGCGTGGGGAAAACCTGGCGTCAAAGACATGATGGCATCGCTTGTAAGAAACACCCCCACGTGCGTGGGGAAAACCGGTACTCGCATGCCATCCATAGGTCGCACCAAGAAACACCCCCACGTGCGTGGGGAAAACCGCAAGATATAGTATAAAGATCCATGCTATAATACAATTACTAGCGTTTTTTGTAAAAAGCTGATTTTAGTTCATTTCTTTTTCTACTATGAGAGGAAAGCCATCAATTGCAGTAATCTTTTTATTAGGATCGCCAACTCCAAGTATTTTGAAACCAGGAGTCTGAGAGATTCTTTTAAAGATAATTAATCCAGAAGAAGGAGGGCATGATTTATAAAGGTATTCCACTACTTCGTCCGCTACGGCATCTTTAATGCCAGATACAAATATATTTGCTCGAGGCTCAATAAACCATAACTTCATGCGCCCTCGTACAGCTGGAGGAAGCTCATTCGCGATTACTACTACCATGAATTATTTACCCCCAAGCATTTCTTCAATATCTGGATTTATTCTTTCTAATAAACAGGATTCGATAACTCTTTTTCTGAATTCAGTTGCCACCTGGTATTTGTTATAATTTCCAGCTGTTTTAAGCGTCAAAGAAAAAGCAAGGTCAATGCAAAGATAATCTTTATACAGATCTGCCAGATCATAAACAAAGGGAAGAGGGGAGCCGGTATGAATAAAGCCTATATGTGGTGAATATCCCATGGAATATATTGAAGAGCACAGAAGGGCGTATAATGCAGCATTGCAAGATGTAATAATCTGATTGGTGATATCGCTCAATTCGAATTTCCCAGGAACAAAAGAACGACCTTTCCATCCAACATGATATTTTTCAGCCATCTCTTCATAGAGACGGTGTACTCTTTTGCCCTCCATGCCCATCAATTCCTTGATTTCTTTGTCATGGATTTCCATTTCCGGAAATCTTCTTGCATACATTCGGCGTGCTACCGCCAGGCGTTCCTTTGGATTGCATGCGAGCTGTACTTGACGACGCATGTTCCGCGTGTCAGCAGTCGGAGACTGACCAACTGCATAAAATAATAGCGAATCTTCTCCAACCCAGCAAACGGAACAATTCGCAGCAGCCAAGACTTTGACTGCTTCATGTGTAATACTTGTTCCAGGCCCAAGCGCCAACATAGCAATAGTAGCGATGGGCAGTCGTATCACTTGCCCATCGCAATCAATCCACTTAACACTGCTGTCATCAATTTCAAGCCTGCCTCGTTCCAGGTAAAGAAATGGATATCTATCTTTAATCTGAGGAAGCGTTTCATGAGTTATCTTGACAAAAAGCCTATGGTATTCAGCCTTCTTGTCTTGTTCCGAGCTATCCATAGGCATTACAGATGAACTACCGTTACTCGACGGTCACGATATTTTTTAACTTTGCCAAATTGAATAGGGACATCATTCAAAGTCAATACATCTCCTTTTTCCGGGTTTTCGCCCTCAATGACCGTGAAATCTGCGATCAATTTCTTTTCATTTGCAATTTCATATATTGCATTCAAGGTTTCATCAAAAGATGTGAAGCAACCCCTAAAAATAAAGTCTGTTGGTACACAATCTTTTCTGCCAAGATAAATATCAAAAACAGGATTTTGCAGCGCTTCAGCTATCTCAAAGGCAAGTTCTTGAGGCAATTCCAGAATGACTCCAAAATGGGCATCTTGCAAATAGTATCTATATGTCATCTTTGCCCCGCTTACCATGCTCGGTTTTTTTCCAGCTGCAGTTTTTGGAATCATTAAACCTTGCCAAGGATTTTCTTCACAATAACCACTTCCTACCATTTGAAAGTCGCATAGGGAAGGTTCTTTTGGCATTTTAATAAGCGATTCGTCTTTCTTTTCCTTAGTACGCGAGAAAGAAAATACTGTCATCTGTGAATTTCCAAATCGCTTTAGCAGGTCGCGTTGTTCTCCAGATGCACCAAGAGCACAGCAGATAAGTCCCAGGATTCCAGATTTAGTAGGGAACGGCATTGTATCCCGTCTTCCGAACTTTGAATCTGCACCCCAGGACTGCAGGGGTGCTTCAAGCCACATCAATAAATATTGCATATTCATGGATCATCCCATAACAGAAGAAACGATTGAATCTGTCAGCATGTCGATAGAGAAATTTTCATCTTCGCCAAAGGTAAATTCTGCTATTTTGCCAAAGAGCGATCCTGATAATTTCTCCTTCCTGGCCAACTCGTTCTTCATATATTCAATGCTTGGTTTGAGGAATCCGCCGTCATGGGATTTAACTGGGGCTTCGAAAGAAAGTTGTAATCGCTGTCCTTTGCGCACATGTATTATTGCAAAATCCCATGGAGAAGCTCCCGATTGCGTTTTCTGTCGCGCATCAGGTACTGCAATATACAAAGCCTTTATAAAAGCTTCTATTGCTTTTGGGAACAGTTCATCTCCTGCTAGATTTTCATATAGCTGGCCCAGGTCAAGATCTATATAGCGATAATAGGTCGCTGAATTAAATTCCAGGCTTCCCATATGAGCAGAACCTTGCTCATCAGAGAAATCGTCTAATGCAGTAAAAAACTCGACCTCGTTGGTTACTTTGTGGGTAGATATGGCATGGCTAAAAGAAGCGGCAGCTTCAACATCAAGATTTGCTGCTTGTGCTACCATTCGTCCAAAAAGCGCAATATCAAGGCCATCAAGAGAATAATTGGGCTTTCCAAGAATAGTCTCTATCTCCTTGGCTTGCTTTTTCGCATCCTTTTGTTTGATTACTTCATCAGGATTGAAATTCTTTTCTTTGAAAGCTTTTGCCAATTTTTCCGTTTCAGCTCTGCTTAAAAACAAGAGTGTATCTGTCTTTTCATTGCTCTGTTCTTCAGCAGAAGAAACCTCTGCATTTTTTTCTGAATTGCCTTTTTTTATAAAGATTTGCTCGATTTTTTCCCCGCAATCGGATGCCTGCTTATCAGTAGCGCCCTCTTTGATACAAGCTTCTTTTACAAGCTTACTGATAAGTTTTGTTCGAATACCAAGCTCAACGCCAAAATCCCGCATTGCCAGACGAACCTGCCTCTTCCAGCATTGACTACTCACTCGCGCTCGTGTTACACCTCCAACAACTGCTGTTTTAGGAGCACCTACATCATCGCGATTTAAGCAGGTAACAGGAAAAGATTGCAAAATATGAAATTCAACACGAACATTACTATATTTATTTGCTATGCTATTCATAATTCTCTCCTATCTATATTCTTGCATATCCGTTGATACAGATTGTAATGGCACAATCTGGAGCAGGCCAAATCCGAAACTCTTGGCTCTTCCCAGACCATTTGAAAAAGATTTGATAAACAGCTCGCGATCAATCACTATGAGTTTTCCGGTAAATTTTGCTTTTCCAAGTACTACCTCCTTTGAATCCTTTTTGAAGCGAATTATGTTGGTTTCGCTTACTGATAGAGAATCCTCATCAACATAAAAACCGTAAGCAGGTGATTTTTGAATGAACCATTGCAGAAGAGCATTTTTCCCTCGAATAGGAATTATTTTCCCGGTTTTGCTGTCGCGAATTACAGGATTGATTACAACTTCGAATCCATAATGATCTTGATGCAGGAAGCTTTTGGGTATTTCTTTTGAAAGCAACTCTCCATATGCGGGTTTTTCTGGCTGTTCTTCCGAAAGTATAAGTATAATCCGTTCATTGAAAGTGCCTCCCTTATCAGCAAAAAGGAAATTTCGTGACTTTCCTTCTTTTTTCGGGAATAGGGAGTACACAATGCGATGAATGCTGTATGGATCGGTTACCCGCAAGATTTTGCAATCCGATCGGCTTAAGCGCCATACCGTAGCAATCATGTCGCCTCCTCAATATTGCCGAAAAACTCCTGTGCCCAATTGATTTTTATCTTCTGGGGATCATGAGCAAACCATACGAGTTGGTTTAGGAGCCTTCCATAAGCAACATTCTTTCCGCGTGAAGCGATCAGACCGAGCAACGGTCGGAGTATTGTACAGACTTCTTCTATGGTGTCGCATACCAGAAGTCGTCGCAGCTTTGAGCGGGCTTGGTCGCTGTCTTTTCCTTCCTCATAGCATGAAGCTATTGCAGCGCCCAAAGAATAATAACCATCTTGGTCTGGTTTTGCTCTGGCGATAGCTGCTGATATTGTTATATAAGGTATTCGTTCCTGCGGATTCTCCAAATCTATCTTGAAATCTGCTAAATACTCCCATGCTTGATACTCAGTCGCTGGATTATCAGCCCGTTTGAGTGCCGCAGCCATAGCAGTATCGGTTTTTATGCGTTCAATTACCGATTTAACATAACGTTCTTCTTTTGTCTCTTTTTCATTATCCATTTTGCACTTCTGCCTCCTTTTTCTTATTTCTCATATTTCCCCAAAACCTTGGTCTGGTAGATGCCCATGCTTCAAGCTGCCTTGCGGTTTGATTTGGACAATATAGATCAAATGCTTTATACGCATTTTTTTCGAATATTCTTCGCATGGCTCTTGCTTTTTCTCCTGTTGGGTCATAGCATGCCGCAACCAAATCATGAAAATTGCGCTCGCAAAATTGCCAGTATAAAGTGACTGATTGCGATGCAAATTCCTTTGCATCAGCTTTTAGAGTTGCATAGTAATTTCTTACTCGGCTCCATAAAAGAGAAGACAAGTTCTCCATGTACTCCATTTCACTATTAAGGTTTGCGTAAAATTGGCTTTCCTCGCCGAAAAGTGAAGAGGATAGTTGAACTTCAGACTCAACAAAATCATCATTTCCAGAAAAATATTGCTCTCCTGCCTTGTTGCTCACTTGCATACCACCTGACCATACTACAAAAAGCTCAAGGTTCATAACTCGTGGCATTATTGTTTTAAGCTGATAACAGTTATATTTAACTTGGCTCTGACCCATAAAAGACAATAAAGCTGGCAGCTGACGCCAAGGCTTTTTTTGCGTATCGGCCCAGATAACCTTAGGATTTTTCGACGATAAATCAAAGGCAACGCTAGGATCAACGATATATTCTTTGTACCCTGGATGGATTATTCCTTCAGAATAATGTATTTGATCTTCTTTAAGAAGAACGAACCTGCATAATGGAATCAAACGTCCCATATATGATTTTTTTAATTGCTGCGCAACTTCATCATATTCTCCTTTAGGCATTTTTTCCCAAGGAGCAATCCCCAATCCAGCAGGATACATTCCAATCTGCTCTAAATCATATTCAGAAAAAAGATTAATCCAGACTGTTTCTATTAATGAGTGGCCAAAAATAAAACTATGAAGAAAACCCCTGTTACCTACGGAAGGGCCAGGTTTGCTTGATTTTTGCTTTTCTATATACCCTTCAGATAGCACAATTGAGTTATCTGTCTTTTTGCCGCCTAGTGCAAATCCCATTAATTGAAGCAAAAGCAAAGCCTTTTCTGCATCATTCAAAGGCTTTTCAATATGAATTTGAGTCAGGACGGTTGTATTTCCTGTAGCAACCATGGGTAGAACTGCCCCGTAGTTTTTCTTTTCTGCCTTTTCAATTTCTGGCTTTTGCAGAAAAGGCCTATCCCCATAAAGCCAGAAAGCATCATATTGCTCATTCAGGTAATTCAATACTTTGTTGCACATTCCTTCGGGACCAAGCTCCTTCCAGTCTTCCTCATCTTTGGGTGTATAAGCACTTTGTGCAATAGCTAGAAGAAGCTTCAGTACAGCTATTTTTTCTACCGGGTTACCGCCCAGAGCAGTAATTTCTTTATCACTAAAAATCTGCCTTAGGCTTACCAATCCTTTTTGCGCAACCGGAATCCATGCCTCGTCAATAAGGTTGAATCGCTTTTCTACCATGCATCTCCCCCCTTATCTTTTTATGCTTTGATATCCCAATACGGAATTGTAATTTAGATAATAAGTTGTGCTTGCTTCCTGTCCGTAAAGATTGTATAATTCACCATCTTTCTGCGTTAGGGCAACACGAAGCGGTGACTCATCATCATCCATTGATCCCACATATATATAGGGCTTTATCCACGAAAGATCTTGTTTTGCATCGGGCGCGATATAGTCACTTACTCGAACGCAATTCTTGAGCAGTTCTGCAGCGATTTTCCTTTTTTCATTGCCGCTTTTGCAGAATGAAGGTACTATCAGTTCCGAATTGTCAAGGAAACGCAGTTTCTTTTTTCCTTTTTGAGTTGAAATATCAGAGAGAAGCAAAACATCAACTGAATCGATTTCCGAGTAGCGGGTTGAGGCTTTTGATTCAGGAAGTGTCTGTATACCGCGAGAGAGTCCAATCGCTGCCATTTGCTGCAATTTTTCTTTTTTATCAATCAGTTCTTTCTTGTACCTTGCAGCCAGACCTTCTTCATCTCTTTCACGGTAAGTTGCCTCCAGAAGACCCCGGATGTCGTCTGGCAAAACAAGCGTTTTTTTATCTTTCCATATCTCGAGAGTTCGCAAAAGGACATATTCACTGTAGATAACGCTACTCTTTCCGAATTGATTCGGTTTGCTGATCACATCCTCATAATAAGGAGCACATACTATTACCTGATACTTGGCTTGTAATGGTCGCAACGAATCATTCTCGCGATGTCTCCAAAGCCGACCAATTCTTTGCAAGAGCATATCTGTAGGACATATTCGGGTTACAAGGAAATCCGCGTCAATGTCCAGAGATTGCTCAAGTACTTGAGTACCTACAAGGATTCTCCCACATTTCTTTCTTTTATTATGGCCCTCTTTCCCATAAAGAGAAACCCAATATTGCTCAAGATTGGCCCGATCATGTCGAGTAAAGCGAGAATGAAGCAGTCCATATTCTGCTCCTACCTGATGCGCAGCGACTGATAGAATACGAAATACATCCTGCGCTTCTGCTACGGTGTTTTCAATCCATAAAACCTGCTGGCCGCTTGCGGCTCGTTCGACAGCTTCATGTATCGCTTTGTTGGAGTCAGTCTCAATAGAGACAGCTATGCTCATGGATGTATTTCTTGCACAAGTTTTTTCGAAGTAAGGATTGGGAACCGTTGGTCTTCTATAGAATCCGCTAATTAATGGGTAGTTTGTCCCCAAGAGCCCTTCTGCATCAAGCTTCAGCAGAGATTTCTTTTGATTTTGTGTCAGCGTCGCACTCAGCACTATCACTGTACAATGCAATTGGCGCAGACAATCAATAAGAGCATTTAATATTGTGCCAGTAAACGTATCGTAGCTATGTACTTCATCGAGAATCACTACCTTGCCTGCAAGACCGAAAGTACGAACAAAACCATGCCGAACATTCATAACTGCCATTAGCGCCTGATCTACAGTACCAACTGCGAATGGAGCGAGAATTCCACGTTTTGTTCCATCAAACCATGAGCCGCCGGCATTTGCATCTTCTCCCATGATGATATCATTCAGCCATGCAGAGCTGTGCAGCAATTTTGTTTTTTCAATTCCGGATGTTGGGTCAATGATTCTGCTTATAAAGTCGCTCATCCTTTCGTATAGCTTGTCTGAAGTCAATTGTGTCGGAAGCGCGAAATAGATGCCGGTTGCTTGATTAGTTGCCAGTATTCTATATGCCGCATACAGCGCAGCCTCAGTCTTCCCGGCGCCCATTGGTGCTTCCAGAATATATATTCCTGGCTGAGAGACGGAATCAATCAACGCGCTCTGAATATTATTTGGAGAAAATGGGAAAATATCTGTAAATGCAAGATTTTCCTGCACCGATAAAGGCCGGAATCCTGCATCAGAAACGGCTCTTTTTATTAGTTGGCATGTCTCTGCTTCATCAAATTGGAAATCTAGCATCAGATTTGAAAAGTGATCCCCTGAACCAATCCAGTCTGCAACAGTAACCAAACCTGCTATGGCGCCTGTCTGCATTTCATTCAAATGAGGCCAATAATTTGCAGGATATCCAAAAAACTCATGTAAGCGCTCAATTACTGTTTCTCTTTCCTTCTGCCATTGATTGCCTCCATGAAGACTGCAACCTTTCTGTAAATGCCCATGATTCGGAGTAAATCCATGATGTACTCCAAGGATTTGGGGAATATAATTATCCAGATCAGAAAGAGTCACCTGACTTACTGCTGCGTGAAATGATGGATTCTTGCGTTGTGCCCGCTCAGGGTTTGCTTTTTCAAGTCCTTTTAATGAATTTTTTTTATAATCAGGAAGTGCCTCATACAGCATTTCCTGAAAATCAGGACTAATCTTTCCTATATCATGGCATGCGGCAAGCAGCTCCACTCCTTCTGGAAAGAGCTCTTTTTGGATAGCATCGGGAAACAAGCCAACTAACTCTTTTGCAATAAGGCCAACAATTCTGCAATGATTTTCTACGGAAATGCCTCGTCTTATATTTCCTGGTGTGACTTCTACCGTTTTAGCAATACATTGATCTGGCTCCAGAGCAGGTTGATCCTGAGTAAATTGCAAGATCTGTTTGCCACCGATCATAGATAATCTCTTATAGCACCTGATATTTTAGCTTCTGAAACAATATTCTCACTGCTTGCCAGCCAAGTCAATCAATATTCTGCGTAAAAATGGAAGGCAATATCACATTAGCTGCTCACTTCCACCACCCCAGCACATCGTTGTACGGCATCGAGACGGTCTTGAAACCATGGATGTCGAATACCGCGGTGATAGGGCTGGCGCCGTAAGGGGTACAGCGCGCTACAAGTTTTGCGCCCTCGCCCATTCTCTGAACGAGGTCAACTACCTTGTTCCACGGGCAAAAGGATGCCTTGTCGTCAGTAGAGTTTCCCCACAATGCGGTGGTTGGCTGGTCGGAGTCGATCCGGATTGTTATGTACTTTCCTGGATTTTTATAATCGTCAGTATCGTTGCCGAGGTATGTGTTCCAGTTGATATACAACTCTAGGTCATTATCTGTGGAACGAACTACAAGCGCTGGCTTTTTTCCCCATTCATTAGTACCGCTGTCAGCCTGCAGAATGAAATAATATGTTTGCTTGTCCGTCAAAGGATCTGCTTTCTGATCTGTTACCCATTTTGAGGGTTCTGTTGGAATTGTACTCGCGGAAGTGGCGCTGGAATTGGCGATTCCAAATTGCCGGATTATTGCATCGTAAAGGTCTAGTCGCTTGAGGTCGTCCTTTTCGGCAGCGGCTTGCTGCAATGCCAAGACAAGCTCCTGGTACTGATTTGCAGCTTGTGCTTGGAGCGAAAATGTTGCACAGAAAATGGCGACAGCGAGAAAAAGTTTTTTCATTATATGCCTCCTCGCAGATGTTCACATAGTAAACCCTTCAAAGGGACACATGTTGTCCCTGTATACGAAAATTTTTGGTTCATGCCTGATTGGTTGAATAATTTGCCAGAACACTCATTTTCCGTATTTCTTCCTTCCACCTCTCCCTGAATTCCTGCGGCCCCAGGACTTCGCAATCAGCACCACAGCGGAGGGCGCGGCCTAATAATTCGGTCCAGTCGTGGACGGGCAGGCTGAGGTCAACGGTGTATTCGTCTCCGGCGTTGTCGGGGATTGTGAGCACCTGGTCGGGGTGCCATATCTGGTCGCGAATGGCGCGGGCTGCACCGTTCCGGAATCGTAGAGTGGCGGTGCCGACAGGATCTCCCTTGAAAATGCCGTAGGAGGAAGAGAGGAAGCGTTCGATTTCGTCATCGCCAGGGAGAGAAAAGTGTGTTGGTTCGGCTTCATAGGCTTCCTTGATCCGCGCGATTGCGAACACCCGCAATTTCCCGGAGAGTGAGTCGTAGGCGGCGCAGTACCATTTGCCCGCGTAGTTGATGAGCCTTAAGGGGACGATGGTGCGCTCGCTCTCTACATCATGCGCATCGCGATAGGTGATGCGAAGATTGTGCTGCTCGAGGAGAGAGCGGCATATGCGATAGCTGATGTCATTCGAGATGGGTTGGAGGTCAGGCAGTTCATAGCGTACGTGCTCTGCGATCGAGGCATAGCGCGCGCCGATTTTTCTCTTGAGCTCGTCGATCAGTTCTTCCGACAAAACGGGGATATACGAGTAGCGGTCCAGAATCGCGCGGAAGAAGGCAAGGGCGAAGAGCGATTTTTCGCTTGCAAATTTGAGGCCGTCCCATGGCGCATTGTAGATATACTGGCGCTTGGGGGCTGACCATTCGACCGGGGCTCCGAGGCGGTAGCGCAGATATTCGATATCGCGCTTGGCCTGGCGCTCGCTCACTTCGAAGGTGGCCGCGATTTCGCGGACGTTGACGCCCCCGCGCTCCTGAATGGTTCGATCTATGAAGAAAATCCGTTCCATCTGGCTCACGGGGGCACCTCCGTCATCACTGTTTGTGATGATTTTACCACAACCGTAGCACAGGTGGCGGGACATATAGTGTCCCGCATTTAAAAAAAGGGGTCAGACCCCTTTTTTTAAATTTTTAGGCCGGCCTACACTCCAAGGATCTTCGCGGCTTCCTCGCGGGTTTTGGCGTGCAAAAGCTGCTCCCTCACGATATCCGAGCCAAGGGTTGAGCCGAGGCTGGTGAGCACCTGCATGTGGGGCGCAGGGTCGCCTGCGGAGCTCGCGATGAGGGCGATTATGTGGGCAGGTGTGCCGTCGATTGTCTGGAAGTCGATGCCCTTTTTGTGAATGCCGATGGCAAGGACTGGCTTGTCGGTACCTTCGGTGCGCGCATGAGGAATTGCGATGCCATGCTGCATGCCAGTGGACATGATTTTTTCGCGCTCGAGCACATCGGCGAGCACTTTGTTCTTGTCTTTCAGGTGATGGACGCGATCCAGAAGCTCGATCAGTTCCACGATGGCTTCTTCTTTGTTTGTGGCTTTCATTTCCACCTCGATGCACTGTGGGTCGAGGATTTTGCGGAAGGTGGGGTCTTTGCGGCTTGTTTCCACATCGAGGGATTTGCGCATGGATTCGGGGTCGTAGGTCTCCTTGAGCTTGTCGAGGTTGGCGTCGAGCTTGACCATTGTTTCGTACACCATGGTTCGGACAAAGGGCATATCTTCCGGCACCGCTTCCAGGATAAGCTTGCTGCCGTCGACTTTCAGCGAGAGCGAGACATCGCCTTTGCGGATGTGCGAAATGTCGTCGCTGATGCTCATGAGCTGGACATAGAAGCCTTCGCGCTGGAGGTCTTCGAGCAGGTATGATGACAAAAGCCCTGCAAGATCGGCATTGGGCAATTCGACCACGAACTCTTCGGAGGTGGTTGTCTTGGCTTCCTTGCGTGTGCCGCGGCCGCCTTTGTCGAGGATTATATTGAGCAGAATCGGCGCGAGGATCGTGGTCAGGATGGTCATCAGGATCGAGGCTCCGAAAAAGCCCGGTTCGAGTATTTTTGCCGAGAGGCCGATGCCCGCGATGATGAGCGCGACCTCACCGCGCGGCACCATGCCGACGCCGATGCGCAAGGCTCCGATTTTATTGAACCCGAGGAATAGCGAGGGAAGTCCGCATCCCAGCACCTTCGCGAGTATCGCGACCAGCGTGAATAATAGGCCGAATATCAAGACTGATGGCTCGAGGATTTTGGAAATTTGCACCTGCATACCCATCACGACAAAGAATATGGGCACAAACAGTTCGTACAGGACTTTCGTTTTATCCTGGATGATGAATGAAAGCTCGGTTTTCGAGAGGCTCAGGCCCACAATGTAGGCACCGATAATCATCGAAAGCCCCTCCATCTCGAAGATGCCGGCAATGAAGAAAGCAAGCCCGAGCGCGAGAATATTGAAGTGTCCCTCGCCGCCGATTTTTTTCAGGAAGGCTGAAATCTGCTTTGAAAAGATAAGCCCGAGCGCGGTGAACGACAGCCACAGCCCGAAGGCTTTCGCGCTTATGCCGAGAATCGCTCCAGCGGAGAGCCCGCCTGATTTGCTTCCCTCGAGAACCGCCACGATGCCAAGCACGACTGCAAGGAAGATAATGCCGAGCACATCATCGAACACGGCGGCTGCAAGGATCGTAACGCCTTCCGGCGAGTCCATTTTTTTGCGGTCGGAGAGAATGCGCGCGGTAATGCCGACGCTCGTCGCCGTGCTCATGATGCCGATAAAGAGGTTTACCGGCGCGAAAAGCGGCTGATGCGTAAAGAATGTTCCCAATTCAGCCCCGAACAGGAAGGAGAAAATGACGCCTCCCGTTCCGACGACGCCACCCGCGACTGAATATTTCAACAGCATGTCGAGGTCAGTCTCGAGCCCGCTTGAAAACAGCAAGATAATGGCTGCAATGTTCGAAAATGCCTGCAGCATGATGGAAATGGGCTCTCCACCCGAAACCGGGAAAAATCCCGCAGGGAAGCCCGGCAGGGGAATTGCTCCGAGCGCGAAGGGGCCGATGAGAATGCCTGCAATAAGCTCGCCTAGCACGGAGGGCAGGGAAATAGCTTTTGCGGCGATGCCGCCAATGCGGGCAGCAAAAATGATCACTGCGAGCTGAAAAACAAATTGCGTGATTTGTTCGGTTGGGGTGGATTGTTCGCTCTGGGCGAATACCGGGAGCGCGAGCGCAAACAGCGCCAAACCGGCTATGAGCAATCTTTTTCGGGACATAGCAGCCTCCATATATATTCTAATTTACTAATATTTTTTATTCAATAGCAACAAATGCGAAAAAAAGCATAAATTGACATGAAAAAGCATTGAGTGCGCCAAATGTGCCACCAGGGGCGGCGCCGCGCGCTGCCCGCACATGCTGCCAAAGTCTAGTGATTTGTCAGAGACGCCTGGCGCTGCGCGCTGCCCGCACATACCTGATTAGCTGGTTGCTGCCAAGAAGCAGGCGGGCACTTTCGCGCTGGCGGCACATACCTTCCATAGTGTTACGAACCCTGCATATGAATTTGAAGCAAAGGCCTCTTTCCTTGCGTCTACAAAGAGAGGAGGTCTTCATGCATCATTTTCATTTTTGCCCAAACCCGGCCTGTGCGTATCACCAGCACGCACCTAAAGAACACTGGTTCGTCGCCGCAGGCTTCTATGCGACCAAAGCCTTCGGCAAGGTCCAGCGCTTTCGCTGCAGCTTCTGCGGCAAGTACTTCTCTACCCAGACCTTCAGCCTTGATTACTTCGCCAAGCGCAAA